>Ga0164297_10000516_pt1 | contig 47370 bp, 56 predicted proteins | sample GEODES058metaG_FD_113539 | JGI IMG/M metagenome (GOLD analysis project Ga0164297, IMG submission 113539) | Dystrophic lake water microbial communities from Trout Bog Lake, Wisconsin, USA - GEODES058 metaG | ecosystem: Environmental > Aquatic > Freshwater > Lake | place: USA: Trout Bog Lake... | reverse complement strand
TAGTTATAGCCGTTGCGTTAGAGATATCGTAGACGGTACTGTGGACATAGCAGATGTGTTAGTCATAATCTCACGCACTGATTTTGATCCACACAATAACGAACAATGGGAAGGTATTTGGAATGGCTATCGTTTTGGCAGCAATCCCGAATGGTACACTTGCTCGGACGAAGACGAAGATCTATATCGTAATGTAAGTATTGAACTTTGGGAACAGGGCAAGTTTCACCAGCCTCGTAAGTTTGGAGCACGCCCCAGGCGACTGCCCTACCACTGGTTAGATGCCGTTCCACAGATAGGAGATATAGATAAGAACCCCGCACTTAAGAAGTCTTGGGAGCAGTTCCAAGTAGTAGCAGGACTCAGCAGTGAAGTAAGAAAAGAATTCAATGATAATTTTTAAGGAAGTAAAATGACATTAGTACCAATGGTAATAGAGAAGACAGGTTCAGGCGAAAGAGCGTTTGATATCTACAGTAGATTATTAAACGAACGTATCGTTCTATTAAACGGTCCAGTGCATGATGATGTGGCTGCCAGTATCGTAGCACAGTTCCTTCATCTGGAAAGCAGTGATGCAGAGAAGGACATACACTTCTATATCAATAGCCCAGGTGGAGTTGTAACAGCGGGTATGGCTATCTATGATGTCATGCAGTTCGTCAAACCAGACGTAGCTACTTACGTAATGGGGCAGGCCTGTTCAATGGGGTCATTACTGGCCACAGCAGGTGCCGCAGGTAAACGTCACATGCTACCACATGCCAGGCACATGATCCACCAACCTAGCGGTGGGGCACAAGGGCAGGCCACTGACATCCAGATCCAGGCACGTGAGATACAGAAGATGAAAGAAGTATTAACTAACATCTACGTCAAACACAATTCAGCCGGAAAAACATACGATATACTAGCAAATGACATGGAGAGAGATAAATTCATGAGCGCCCAAGAAGCACTTGAATATGGATTAATCGATGACATTGTTGAAAAGCGTATTTAAAACCCTACTTATCGTTTCAGTATTACTAGCAGTTCCTGCCTACGCTAAAAAGCCTAGGCAGGTTTCTGTTTCACAGGATCGCGTATTGGCCACAAACTATGTGGTACAAGATCTAGATACCGGAGAGATCATAACCGAACAGGCCAGCGGAGAAGTCCGTAGCATAGCCAGCATCACTAAACTAATGACCGCTATGGTCGTATTAGATGCCGGACAGGATCTCAATGAGATGATAACTGTAAAATCTATCAAGGGTATCAGTGGTGGTATAGGAAATAACAAGATCAGCCGAGGTGACCTAATAACTTTGGCCCTTATGAGCTCGAATAATCTCGCCGCTAAGACCCTGGCCATTAACTATCCGGGAGGAGAAGAAGGTGCTATCATATCTATGAATATGAAAGCGTTTGCGCTAGGTATGACTGAAACACATTATGCTGATCCTACTGGTTTACTAGATGAAAATACCAGCACCGCACATGATCTAGTTGCTTTACTCAAGGCCGCAGAAAACTACCCATTGGTCAAGGAAGCATCAACTACCTCCGAAAAAAGGATAGAGCTACAGGGAAAGCGCAAGAGCTACTTTGTATCATTCCATACTACTAATAATCTAATACCTAAGATGCCCGAAATAGTGATCAGCAAAACTGGCTGGATACGTAAAAGCGGTGGATGTCTGATAATGGCTGTACACGATCAAGGACGTAGGCTGGCAGTAATCCTGCTAAATAGTAAGAATACGCATACTCGACTGAGAGATGCAGAATTACTATACGGATTACAACATGGTCAAAACCTTCGACGCTCCTGAAAACATAACGATAGATCAACTAGCCCTACATCCCGGAGACCTTAGCGGGGATCTAATATCCGGCGGAATCGTAAAAAACTTTTCTAGTACAGGTATTATAGATCAATCTACGACACCAACCTTAACTGTAACTGATGGGGTTATTACAGTAGATACTGTTAATGCTAAAACCTTAAATGGATTCTCTGTTAGAGGTGATGTAAAAGTATACGGAACACTTGATGCCAGTGAGATACGCACTACAGAAATGTATGTACATAGGAAATATGATCAGCAATATCTAGAATTTGCTAATCAAGAAGGCGAGGCATTAGGATTTGGATTATTATGGACCGGTGGATCGATAAGCAGACAGTTTATTTTATCTACTAATCCAGATAGATTCTTTTCTACAGAGACTATAGATCTCCCACATGATAAAACATATTCGATAGATACTAGGCCCGTTCTATCCAAAGATACATTGGGAAAATCTGTTATCAACAGTAATCTACAAACAGTAGGAGTCCTTAGGAATCTGAACGTAGCTGGAGCATTGAATATCGCTGATAATGTATATTTTAATCCTCTCAGCGAAAGATTTAGTATTGGTACACAAGACGCTAATGGTGTACTAACTGTATACGATAGTCTAAATGATATAGAACTCATCATGACAGGAAATCCAGATGGCACTGGTAACATAGGAACTTATAATACCAAGAGTCTAGAAATAGTAACAGATAATCAAGTACGTACTACATTCCATGCTACTGGTGATATAACGCTAGGAGTCGAAACAAAGAATACAACTATACGTGCCTACGGAACAGTTGGTATCGGAGTTAAGAATCCTCAAGAACAACTAGAAGTCGCTGGACAAATAAAGTTCGCTAACAAACTATTTGCTGTAGGAAACTGCGCACCTACAGCTGGTAACTACCTACAAGGTGATATAGTGTGGAACACTGAACCTAAGGCAAATAGTTTCATAGGTTGGGTCTGTGTAGTAGGTGGTAATCCAGGACAATGGTTACCATTTGGTTCTATAGTTCCTCAATAACAATATAACTTAATAGCTGTTGCTAGACCTTTAAATAATAGTATAGAGGCACATCCTCTATACTGTTATATGCGCCAAATCACAAAAAAACTTAAAAGTCAGATCCGTAGTTGGCAAATCTATTCTGTTATAGCACCTGCTATTTTCGTTCTTATTTCCGGAGTATTCTATATTTGGGCAGGCAGTTCTTTCCAGAATATTTTCCTTTCAGGATTGATCATCCTATGCGTGACATGTGTAGCATGGTGGCACTGGAGCCTATTTACTATCATGTCCTTGATAAACATCATACAAGAATCCGATGATACGTTTAATAATATATCTACACAACTAAATTCTCTCTCCGATAGATTAAATCATCCAAATTTAAAAATAATCAAATCTATTGACAAACGAGATTAAATCTGTATAATTATATTATGCGGCCTTTGGCATTCATCCCGCAATATAAATTCTGCATGTCATTGTTAACAAGGAGACATAACAATGGCAAAATTTTACTCAACAAAAACTTACGGTAACGACCGCGGATTATCATGCTGTTTTAGACAATGGCGTGCCACACATAGCCACTGCTCAACACTACATGGATACTCGATTGGTATTAAACTAATCTTTGAATGTGATACATTAGATGACAAAAACTGGTGTATGGACTTTGGTGGACTCAAGGAATTCAAAGCGTGGGCTGACTATATGTTTGATCATACTTTAGTCGTGGCCCAAGACGATCCTATGCTGGACTTTTTCAAACACATGAACGAGATAGTAGATGTCGAAAGTAAAAATCATTTAAGTGAGGTTCCTCACGAGCGTGGTGCGTTATGCGATCTACGTATTGTCGAGGGTGTAGGCTGTGAACTATTTGCCAAGATGGCTTACGACAAAATGGCCGAACTACTAAAATCTGGTGATATGCGCTATCCGATCAATCCAACTGTAAGAGTTAAATCAGTTGAAGTATTTGAACACGGGGCTAACTCGGCTACGTACGAAGGTTAATCAATGAATGATAAAGAATGGTTAGACAAAATATATACAGCATATCAAGTATATATAGAAACATATCCGGATCAGAAATATCTAACTCCTTTTATAGTTTGGCTATATAAACAATATGGCGTAGTATTACCAGAGGAAAGATAATGAAAAAGATTATAGTAACAGGCGGAGCCGGATTTATCGGCAGTCATTTATGCGAAAGATTAGTTAACCAAGGACATCATGTCCTTTGTGTAGATAACTATTTCACAGGTTCAAAAGATAATATAGCACATTTACTTCAATATACCAATTTCGAAGTGTTGAGACAAGATATATGCTTGCCTCTATATATGGAGGTAGATGAAATCTATAATCTCGCCTGTCCAGCAAGTCCCTACTATTATCAATGGGATCCTATACAGACTATGAAAACTAGTGTATTAGGATCTTATAATCTATTAGGGTTAGCAAAAAGGACAGGTGCTAAGATTTTACAAGCGTCTACATCAGAGATTTATGGCGATCCTAAAGTGCATCCTCAACCAGAGGAGTATTGGGGCAATGTAAATCCTATAGGTATCCGTAGTTGTTATGATGAAGGAAAACGTGCCGCCGAGACTCTGTTTACAGATTACAATCGAGTTCATAGTGTCCGTACGAAGATAGTTCGAATCTTTAACACATATGGTCCTAAGATGAGTGAAGGTGATGGACGAGTAGTCAGTAACTTCGTAGTGCAGGCATTGAAGGGACAGAATATCACTATCTATGGAGATGGTTCTCAGACTCGTAGTTTCTGTTATGTAGACGACATGGTAGACGGGCTCATGGCTATGATGGCTACGGAAGATGAGGTCACAGGTCCTATCAATCTAGGTAATCCTGGAGAGTTTACCATGTGGGAACTGGCCCAAAAAGTGATAGCGGCTACTGGATCTAATAGCCAAATATTACAGATGCCACTGCCTCAAGACGATCCAAGACAGAGGAAACCTGACATATCCAAAGCCTGGCAATATCTAAACTGGGCTCCTACTATAGATCTAGAAGCAGGTTTGGTAAAAACTATAGATTATTTCTCCAAAATCGTTTGACAAGAGTGGTTTTACCTGCTATAATAATACTATGACGAGCACAAAAACACATTGGGAAGTGATAGTACAAGAAGCTGAAAACGGAGATCTCGTGCTACCATTCCCCAAAGATTTAATCGATTTACAAGGCTGGAAGGAAGGCGATGATCTCGAATTTACAGACAACAAAGACAGATCTTGGACTATTCAGAAAATTGAAAAAGACAAGCCTGCTCCTACTGCTACTAGCTAGTGGATGTGCCAGCGTATATCGTACCGCTGATATAACCGAAATCAATCAGATCCCCGACGACTGCATCAATCGTAAAATGTGGATCTCTCTCCTTGAAGATCAACTTAAAAATAGTAAACCCGTAACACAGAAAGAGAGCGAGTATGAAGCACAGCTATCAGCGATCAAATCTAAAATTTGGCGCCTGCGTACTATTTGCGGTCCTGTTTAGTGGATGTGCCAGTTCCATAAAACAGCCGATCAACATCGATGATCTGAATTCTTTTTATCCAAACTGTGAACAAAAGGATGAACAGGTACTGGCATTGACTAGACTTATACCCAGGCCCGGTGATGAAAAGACAGCGAGATTACAGTTGGCATTCCTTGGATCATTCGCTGGAGATTACGAAAACAAAGAAATGATCGCAGATGGTAGGATGGAAAATGTTATCAATCAAAAAATAACTTGGGTGAGGCAAAGATGCGGATACTAATATTATTATCATTGATTCCTGCTGGCGTCTTGGCGCAACAGTGTGTATTACAAAGTAAATCTATAGATAACTCCAAAACAGTTATTACAGAGATCGGAGAGATACAGCGAGATGTTATACCCTGGACTAGTGGACAAAAGAAGTGTTTGGTTAACTTCAAAGCACAGATAGACGGACAATGGCATCTGGCTCATGGTGAATACATTTGGGATGGAGATCGCCCAGCACAAGAAGCCTGTGGCGCGGCTGTAACACAGGCCAAAAAGGACTTGACACAAAAGGTAAAACCTAGTACAATAATAAGTGAAGATGTGTTAATCTGTAACGATGACACAAAACTAAATCCTATCAAAGTAACTAAAGTGGGTAGTATAGTTGATATAGTCCAGTTGAGACCACATCCTAGCTATCCAAATAGATTTGCTTATAATGGTACAGAATGCAAATGGTTCTTAGATTCAAACTGGACTGGCAAAGACATCCAGCAATATCAAGGAATCGCTTGTAAGATAGAGCCCACTAAATGGGTAGTTGTTGATAAGTTTTAAGGAGTCAATATGCAGTTCATCATTGGTCTTATATTTGGTATTATTATTTCTACTATCGGTTTTGGGGGAGTAGCTCATATAGCCGATAAAGGTGTGCAGGTTATCAAGGAACAAACTAAGGAGATAGTAAAATGAAGAAAGTATTATTGGCCATAGCAGTAGCATCATTAGCCGCTTGTTCAGGCATGAGCACTCTTAAAACTGAGAATGTAAAGGAGAAACAGGTTCCTGATTGGTATCTCGAACACGCAGATATCGGCACTGAATCAAAGAGTTTCTTTACTCCTTGGGATAGACAAGGATTTTATTATGCGGTAGCTGAAGATGTAAGCCCTAGCATGGAAATGGCTCTTAAGAAAGCCACGCTGAAAGCCAAGGCCAAGATCGCAGATAGGGTCAATGGCGAGATGAATAATCGTACTACTATTAAATATGATGAATCAGGTAGTCCAGATCGACCAACAGGAACCGTACAAAATCAAGACGTGATAGTGAATTTTATCGCAGAAACAGTCTTGCGCACATATGGATTAGATCGTAAAATGATTGTATATAATCCTGAGGCTAATAACTACAGGTCATTTGTTATGGTTAAGATTAGTCAGCAAGATGTGAAGGCACTAGAAGCGCAGTATAATCAAGCCAAACAAAATAAAACGCAGGTAAAAACTTCTGGTAAAAATCTAGAAGACACAGCCAAAGAAGTATTAGCACAAAGTAAACAATGACAAAAAAAATAGGCTTCGCCTGCAAGTGGATCGATTATCCACACCAAACTGATGGTATCAAGGCCACCGATGAATGTAAAAAATACAACACCGGTGGCACTACTGTCGCTTGGCTTAAACGTAATCACGACAAATCAGAAGATAAGTTATGGGAAGTGATGAAACAAAATATAGAGTCTACTCGATTATTAGTAGAACGAGTAGGAGGGTTAGATGAACACTTACGCATGGTTCGCATTTCTAGCGACATTTTGCCTGTTTACACTGAGCCTACTTATTCTTACTTTTATAGACAACCTGACGTCAAGCGATATGCGGAAACACATTTTGCTGAGGTGGGCCGGTTGGCTCGTAGTCGCAACGTGCGGCTTTCTTTTCACCCTGGTCAGTTTACTGTACTTGCGAGTGATTCCCCAGATATAGTCAATAGGAGCATAGATGAGTTTGAATATCATACAGACATGGCCCGTTGGATGGGTTATGGGAAGAGATTCCAGGATTTCAAGATCAACGTCCACATATCAGGTCGTCAAGGCCCTGAAGGCATACGCAGAGCATACACCAGATTATCGCCTGAGGCCCGGAACTGTATTACTATCGAGAACGAAGAAAACTCATGGGGATTAGATGACTGTCTTAGCATTAGTGACCTTGTTCCTATTGTCCTTGATATACATCATCATTGGATTCGTGAAGGCGAGTATATTAGCGCCTCAGATAAGCGAGTTAAAAGGGTATTAGATAGTTGGCGTGGTGTACGTCCAACTCTCCATTATAGCGTTAGTCGTGAAGACTACCTAGTAGGGCACGACCCTTATTCAGTTCCCGATCACAAAGTCCTATTAGAAAACGGCTACAAAAAACAAAAGCTCAGAGCACATTCTGACTTTTATTGGAATACAAAAGTTAACGAATGGGCTTTGAGCTTTTTAAACACACACGATATCATGTGCGAATCGAAAGGCAAAAATCTAGCTAGTTTTAATCTGGCCAAGCAGGCCAAGAGTTTAAGCCTTCTTTGATTTAGCTACTTTCTTAGCAGGTGCTTTCTTAGCGGCGGGCTTCTTTGCAGGAGCCTTTTCTGCCTTAGGGGTACGTGGTTTACGAGTTTTCTTAACAGTCTCAATAGCACTTGCCTCGGAGGCAGCAACTACAGCGGCCTGATCTACTTCAACAACTGGTGTTTCCACCTTGTAAGGTGCCTGCTCTGCTTCAACTAATGCTTTTGGTTTGCGACTAAACCATACTGCGATAAATGCTACGATAATAGCTATAGCGATTAAAATTTCCATTTTTAAATTCCTTTATAAAAAACAGTAAAGTATTTACTTGGTTATAAATATCTGTATAAAGAAAAAGAATCAATGTATAACTTCATAAGATCCTTAAACGAAGGTGAAAAAAAGACCCTAGAACGGACAAAGTTGCCGTATGATCACGATGCGCTAGATCCTAGTATCAGCGAAGATACTATGAAATATCATTACGGTAAGCTATATAAGGCCTATGTAGACCGTTATAACAGCAAGGAAGGTGATCCTGATTTTAATGAAGCAGGTGCTTTCTTACACGATATCTACTTTACACAGTTTAAAGAATACAGCACAGGAAATAATCCCTCAGGTGCGAGCGAGGATTTCATAAACAAACATTTCAACACATGGGATAAGTTTAAGAAAGACTTTGAAGAAACTGCTATGAAGATACAAGGCAGTGGATGGGTCTACTTATCTAAGAGCGGTATTATTAAAACTATCGCTAATCACGAGATTAAGAAAGATATCGTATTATTGATAGACTGGTGGGAACACGCATGGGCTCTTGATTATCAATCAGAGAAGAAAAAGTATCTAGCTAATCAATGGAAGATAATAGACTGGGATAAAATCAGTAGTAAACTATAGAAGGAGGCACTTCGGAATTTCTAAGGCGATTTGACAATAACCAAACAATAACTTATAATATTACGATGCTAAAAATAAAAAACGTATCTGTTATAATAGATACAACAGAAGTGCTGTCCAATATAAATCTCGAAGTTAAGAAGGGTGAGATACATGCTATCCTAGGCCCCAAGGGTAGCGGTAAGAGTTCTCTGGCTCATGCTATACAAGGTAACCCATACTTAACAGTGAACACGGGGAGTATATCCTTCCATAATAGAGAAATAAAAAAACTCAAAGCACACAGGCGCAGTGAGATAGGTATCTTTACATCATTCCAACATCCCCCAGAGATAGAAGGTCTCAGTAACTTAGATTTAATGAAAGCTCTATTTGAAAATAGAGTAGGAGGAGTCTTTACCCAATCTGTAGAAGAGGCCTACAGGAATCTTGTATCAGCTATAGGACTACATCCTAAATTTTGTGACGAACCTGTTAATAGTAGTATGCTGAGTCCAGAAGAATGGAAGAAGAGCGAAGTAGTCCAAATGGTTATGCTGATACCTGAACTAGTCATATTAGATGAGATAGATGTAGATCTATCTCCAGAATCTCTAGAACTAGTTACAAATCTAATCAAGAAATATCTTGAAGATCATAAAAAAGGAGTTATCATAATAACTCACAGCAAAGAAATATTAGATTATTTAGAACCATCTCATGTCCATGTGTTAGTTGATGGCGAGATCCGTGAATCAGGCACGGGAGAACTTTATAAAAGGATTTTAGAAGATGGCTATACACAGTTTTCTTAAAGTTGAAAAAGGCGACCCAGATTGGACATTCACTCCTGATCAGTACTTTGGAAAAGAATTCAAGATGGTAGATGCTAGCTCGATAGAGGTCGTACCTGGAGCTAAAGAACATATGACCTTGCGACAGAACCCCAATGAGCGGGACTTGCTGGCTAAAAATATCAAGATTGAGCTGAGGGAAGATAGCCATCTTGATTTGTTAGTCCTAAATGAAGCTGATAAAAAACTACAGCAGGTCTGCATATACGAAATAATATTAAGGGCTAACAGTAATCTTACCTTGGGTATATTTGTCAAAGATGGTAAATTCAACAAGCATATAATACAGGTAACTATGGAAGCCGGAGCTGGATTTAATGCGTTTGGCCTAATGACCAATGATGTAGGAGGAGATACTGAGATAGTTACCAGGGTCATACATCAGCATCAACAAACTAACAGTCGTCAGTTTATATTAGGTCGCTCTAGCGATAATGGTCAAACAGTATATCAATCTACCGTGGTATTAGGTAAAGGCAGCAATGGCAGCGAAGCTAGTGTAGAGAATATGAATCTCACTGTGGGAGATAACTGCCGCTGTTTCAGCAAGCCCGAGATATATACAGACTGTAACTCGGTCAAGAGTAGTATAGGGTCTATGACTGAAAAACTAGACATAGAAAAGATATATTATCTACAAAGCAGAGGGCTAAGTCCCGAAAAAGCTGTAGAAACAGTGGTCAAGAGCTTCCAAGATCAGGCTATAGATCTGTTATCCTACCAAGATCTCAAACAAGAATTACAAGAAGTATTCATGTAAATTCCTCAGTTTATCATTAATGATATTTTAGGTAAATATCATTATGGTACAAAAAGTATCCTAAAACGCAAATAAATACGGGTACGTAGAGGAATAGAATGTCACTTCAAATTATCAATATTGGACAACAAGCCAACGACGGCACCGGCGATAGTATCAGGACCGCGTTTGAAAAAGCAAACTCGATGTTTGCAGAACTTTATCAGATCTCAACAGGCGGAACAGGACTGAGATTTACCAAGTTCTTAGATACTCCCCAAGTTTATATTCCCAGTTCTATAACTACAGCCACTATACTAGCTGTAGATAACTATGGAAATACCTTAACACAAAAACTATTAACCGCTGGTAGTGGCATCTATATCGTCAATAGTTCTACCAATCAGTTGATCATAAATGCGACAACTAGCAGTTTGTTTAGCGACACTAATCCCACATTATCTACAAACTTAAACGGAAATTTATACCTAGCTACAAACTTTGCTAATCCATTAAATCCGCAAGACCTAGCTACAAAATATTATGTAGATAATAATAGTCCCTATAGCACAGTTAATATATATGTCAGCACCAACGGTTACAGCGCCACAGGAGCCAATGGTACCAAGACGTTTGCTAGCGCAGGGATACCTAATTCCAAGTGGGGACGAAGTTTAGCCTATGCATTTAGATACATAAACGATGCCGCTGTATTAGCACAGAATATTATTAATACTGCCAGTACGGTATTAAGTTCTTATCAGCAGTACATGACGTATCAGAACGGAATAGTAACCGCTACGATTTACGCCATAGTTCCTAGTCCAGCCATCCCCGGTTCTACTAGAATATTATTTGATTATGCAGATTACGGAGTATCAGGTACTGACCAGTATATAGCTGTTCCTACACCAAATGTACGACCTGGACAATATTTCTATGGTGCTAATTCTACAGCGGTTGGATTTATAGAAGCATTTGGTGATTATACCACTATCGGTATTACTAACTTCAACACAGCGACCTGTTATAGAGATACAGGATTAATAGTCGATGCTGTTGCGTTTGATTTGGCGTTTCCTAATACTTACAATAGCCAGGCAACTTTTGCTGGTCTACAATATTATAATCAATCGTCTACCACTACTAATATCATTCCAGGAGAAGCCACAACAACCACTGCGGCTATAAACTATCTAAAGTTATTAGCTCAAAAGATAGTACAAGGTCAACCTATAAGTCCTATATATTCAAGTGCCAATCCGACCGTATGGCCGGGAGGAGTAGGCGATGCGACAGCTGCCTCGATAGTAACAAATGACATACAGGTCATCATCAACATATTGAATAACGGTACTAATAATATTACTAATCAGATAGTTCCTAATAATATTACCTCTAGTACCACTGCTACCGTTTGGTATGCCTACAACCAACTGCAGGCCAATAGATCATTCTTACAACAAGAAGTTAACGCATGGATCACAGCAACATCTTCTGGATTTTCTTATGATTCAGTCAAATGCGCTAGAGATATAGGTTATATCGTAGACAGCGTTAGTTTTGATACACTATACGGAGGCAATAGGCAGGCTATACAAAGCGGTGTTTATTATTATGGATATACCACATCGACTAATATTCCTTATGAGATATCACAGACCGTAGCCGCATATAATAGGTTGTCAACTATTATACCTTATATCATAGAAGGAATAGCTATACCTAGTCCTTCACAAAGTGCAGTGTCTCAGATTACAACAGGATATTATGTCGGAGGTGCTTCTCAAGCCAATACAGCGACCAGTATACTTTCTACTATCACTAATATCATAACGAATGGTCCTAGTGCGGCATCTACAGCTACTCCAATAAGCCTAGTTCTTTCCGCTAATACCACTACCGCAGGGGCCGCACGTTTATTAGAAGCCAATAGATCTTTTATACAAGCTGAAATAGTAGCATGGGTATCAAACACCTATTCTAAACCAGTAGAATATTATGATGTGATCAATACCGGAACGGCCTTTGTGCCAGGAGAACCTGTATTATTCTCTTATACTATTCCAAAACCACAAATCGCTATCATAGTAGAAAGTGGTATATATCAAGAACAGCTGCCTATAAGATTAGCCGCAAACGTCACGTTAAAAGGAGAAGAAAGCCGCCGTGTTATTGTTCAACCAGCTCCTTTAACCAGTACCAGTCCTTGGGCCAATCTTTATTTCAGGAGAGACAATAACTTTGATGGATTAGTTAACAACAGCCCAGCAAATGCAGGACAAGGTCTAGCTCCTGTAGGTTATGAGTATGGATTCCATTATCTAAGCGATCCTACCAATATCAATAGTACTCCTAAACAGAACAGCCAGATGGATGTGTTCTTATTAAATGATGCTAATATTATTACTGGAGTTACTGTGCAAGGGCATGGAGGATTTATGTGTGTATTTGATCCAGCAGGTCAGATATTAACTAAATCTCCATACATATATAAAGCTACGAGTTTTAGCCAGAGTATAAATCAACAGATATTCGCAGGAGGGATGTATATAGATGGATATGTAGGACAACTACCAGTTGCTCCGGTCAGCAGTCCTTACTATCTAGGAACCACTACTATATCTGTTTATAGTCCTACACCTACCCAAGGATTATACGCTAGGAATCCCAACCTACCAGTAACATTCTATAATCTCGGTAATCAATATCAGGTAGCATATGTAACTAACTATAATCAAGTAGCCGGAACTGCGGTATTGAATATCAATCCTTATTTCCAGGGCGGTGGTATAGCATATCCATCTGGAACCATACCTATCACAGTTGGCGGTGGTGGTGGATATGTCGGAACCCCTACAGTTATATTCAGCGCACCAGATCAAGCTGCCGGTCATACCGCAGCCGGTATTGCCAATCTAACAGGAAGCACAGTAACTTCTATTACTATTACTAACCCCGGCAGCGGATACGTTAATCCAATACGAGTGCTTTTCCAAGGAGGTAGTCCTGTAACCAATGCTAGCAGTTTTTATATCAGCACCGCTAGTATCAAACAAGGATTTATAGGATATCCGCCCAGCACCATAGTTTTAGGTACTCCTGGAAACAAGAGTATGATCGCTGCCGATTTTACGCAGATGAACGACCTTGGATACGGTATCATCAGTATCAATAACGGTACAGCTGAACTGGTATCTGTATTCACTTACTATAATCATACAGGTTATTATTCAAAGAATGGCGGATCTATTAGGAGTCTTAACGGCAGTAATGCTTTCGGTGATTTCGCTCTAAAGGCAGAAGGTGCTAATCCTGACGAAGTTCCTACACAGGTTACTCTGCAGTATGATATGGTTTCGACAGCGACCGCTGTCAACTATAACTGGTCAGCACTATATGGAGGTATAAATGCCAGCAACAATACCGGTTCGACTACTTTATTCGTAAGAAATCCAACTAGCCTTTCTCAAGGTGCAAACTACTATCCAGATATATCAGTTTATGCTAACTCTCAGGTAGAAATAAACTACGGACAACTAGCCGGAGCCAACACCAACGGATATCTAGGCATACAACAATACAATGTTATCAGCGCTACTACAGTATCCAATACTGTGACTAATTCAAGTGGGTGGCTATTACAGTTAAACCTAGCTACATCTCTAGTAGGCGGAGTAACTGGATTAGCCAGTCCCGTCAATAGCGGTACTATCATAACTGTAAGAAGTCAGAGTCAGTTTTATGTACAGGGATTAAATAGGAGAAACCTAATAGATCCAAATCTAGTTGCTACTATATTTTCTGATTCTACATCGAGTTATGCTGTAGCTTCAGTGGTAGATGTGACTTCGGCTACTAGTGGTTATAGCGATCTGTCATTTAGTAATCCCTATAACTATGTAGGATTAACTACCTGGAATAGCACGACTTATATCGCTACAGCCAGCAGTACAGTCATACGTATCAATCCACTTAGTACTAGTACAGGGGATGGTCTAAGATTATTGAATAACGTTTCTAACACCGCTACTCAATACATATTCTCATGGGCTGGAGTCATACATAGGATCACCGGCTATACCTATGCCACTGGCGGACTTACTTATGATACTGTCAATATTACGCCGGCATTGGTTTCAACCATTACTAACTATTTCTTAAGTAACCCATATTCTAATGTTAGGCTTCCAGCAGGTGTAAGATATCTATCAACTGCCAGCATCTATACAAAGATATCAACAGTGCGTTCTACCGGTGCTGACATGTTCAACATCGGAGTCGGCGGGTATGACACCGCTAGGTTCCCAAATGATATCTATGGACCTAGTACCAAACTACCCAATAGTGCCAACGAAAGGACTGCTATCGGTCAAGGTCGTGTATTTGCTGTAACAACTGACCAAGACGGTAACTTTAAGGTAGGAGATTTCTTTGGCGTTAACCAAGCATCTGGAGCAGTTACTATTAACGCCAGTATTAATCTTTCAGGAGTCAGCGGATTACAGTTCCAGAAAGGAGTATTGGTTAATGAGTTTAGCCAAGATGATACTTTAGGAGAAGCCAGCGGTAGTACCGTACCTGTACAAACAGCGGTAATCGGTTATATCAATCATCGATTAGGGTTAGATACAAACAACACTCCTGTAGCCAAGATTGGTCCAGGATTCCTTGATCTAACAGGTTTACAGAAGATGACCGGTTCACTTAATATGAATAGCAATAGCATATTGATGAACAATGGAAATATCAATATGCAGGGAGGTGGGCTAACTCAAGGATCGGGACAGATAATCAATCTTACCACTACTACTACTGGAGGAAGCCTACTAGATGCAGTCAATAAAGGTTACGCAGATACCAAGATAAGTCTAGCTGGTACCAGTACTGTTGATAGCTCTACAGGAATAATAACTCCTCGCTATGGTGTAATGACCGGTGGATTGATACTGAATGGAGATCCAGTAGTCGGTAATGACGGCAGCAGAGCAGCCACTAAAAGATATGTAGATCAAGGTCAACAGTTTGCAGTATTAAATGACGTCAGTCTGGCTACACCAACCGATACAGATCTGTTGCTTGTCAGCAGTTGTAGTCTTAGTGTTAATACCACATCAAATACTCCTATATGGTGTTCAACCTGCCAGATCATAAATGCTACAGTATGTAATACAAGTGATATAGGATTTGCTAGGACCGGACACGGAGTCAAAGTTTACATCAATGCCAATACCATCACTAATGCCATGGTATGTTCAAATGCGGCTATTCTACAAAGCAAGCTGTCTTTGTGTTGCGCTACAAGTTGTAGTTCAGCTCCTAATAGTTTTGTTCAACAGAGTCTAGGATTAAGTAGCGTAGACAGCACATATTTCTGTTCATGCTATGGCTGGATCACTATGTGTAGTCCAAGCACTTTAATAGTTAACAAAGCCTGTTGTGTATGTTTCAGCCTAAGCGCAGGAACTGGTTTATGTGCCAGCGCTGGAGCCTGTTCTTATACTGGAGGAGCGGCAGCTACTTGGTTTGTATGCGCGACCTGTACTAATGCCGGTAATGTTATAGTATGTAGAGATTCGTCAGGAAACTTTGCCGCAGGCACTATCACAGCCGCCCTAACAGGATGTGCTAGTTGTGCTGGCTGTGCTTGCTGTGCTTGCTCTTCCTCAGTGTCAGGATACGCAGGAAGCGCAGGATGGGCTAGTTGTACCTGTGGTAATGCGGCAACTGCAAGTTATGCAGCTAATGCGGGTGTAGCAGGATCTTCCTGCTGTATTATTTTCGCAGGTTGCTGTTTCAGCGCTAGTGGTTGTTTTATAGGTGTTGCTACTAGTGCTCGATATGCTGACTTGGCAGAGAACTATCAAGCCGACTGCGGATATAAACCCTGCACGGTATTACAGTTCGGAGGAGTTTGTGAAGTGACTATAGCATCGACAGGTACACGTGCAGTAGCAGGTGTAGTATCTACTGATCCAGCATTTAGGATGAATGATGCCTTAACCGGCACCAATGTTATAGCACTGGCATTACAAGGTCGAGTTCCATGCCTAGTAAAGGGACCTATCAAGAAGGGAGATATGTTGGTATCAGCAGGAGGAGGTTATGCTATGTCTGATCCGGATCCTAGATTAGGTACTGTCATAGGAAAGGCCCTAGAAGATTTTGATGGTGAAGAAGGTATAATAGAAGTCGTTGTAGGAAGATTATAAACTATGACAGCTCCGATCTGGCAAACCCCGGCAGGATTCCTAGGGACTGTCACACAACAGATATATACATCTACCTATGTATCTGCCAGCGGTGATGGTATATCTTATGATATCATAAACGGTAAACTGCCATCCGGTTTGTTATTTTCATCCACAGGAACGATATATGGCAGACCTTTCTCTATCGGTCAAACTACCTATAGTCAGTTTACTGTAAGAGCATCAAACTCACAAGGCGTTAGCGATCAAACTTTTAATATGCTCACGGTAGGGCATGTTGGTCCAGAATGGATCACTCCTAGCGGTCTATTAGCCGCGGGCTTGTTTGGTACATACTATACACTGAATGGAGAGTTTGTTGACTATCAACTAAACGCACATGAACCAGTATTACCAACTAACGGATCTCTCACCTATTACATAGGAGATAATGATGGAACGTTACCTCCTGGATTGACCTTATTATCTTCTGGTCGCATAACCGGACAGATTAAAGATGTACTGTTGATTAACTATCTAGCTAGTGCTATAGGGGGATACGATGAAGAACCCTATGATGAATATCCTTACGACCATGTGGGATTATCCGGCTCGACATTCAGTACTACTCCTAGATACATACCTAAGACCTATCAGTTTTATGTAAGTGTCACTGATGGTACATTAATCAGCAGACAGTATTTTGCTATTAAGGTTGAAGATCCTAATAACTTTAGAGTAGATAATACTTTTATAGATGTCGACACCACTGCTTATAGTACTGATAGTGACTATCTATTAGCCCCGCAATGGCTAACTCCTGCTAATCTAGGAGTGGTCAAGGCCAATAATAACTTATCCATTAAACTCAGCGTTTATGATTTTGAATCTTATATAGGTCCAGTTTTATACGACTGGTTGACTCCTGTACTAAATCAAGACGGTAGCCCTAGCATACGTCCTCCAAATTTCAATCTAGATCCTAATACAGGAGTACTGTATGCTGCCATTCCTTATCAACCGGCATTTAATCTAACATATAGTTTTACAGTAAACGTAGTAAAAGTTGATATACAGACAAAAAATCAAAATATAAGCCCGCGCACCTTTACCATAACGATAAAAGGCGTATTGAATGACAGTATAAAATATCTCACTACATCTACAGTCGGTACGATAACTCCTGGATATATTAGCGAACTAAGCATCAAGGCAGAATATGTTTATCTAGAATCACCTCTATTATTTACATTAGTATCAGGGCAGTTACCCCCAGGACTGACATTAGCCGATAATGGAGATATACAAGGTAGAGTCAGTTATCAGAGTGTCACATGTTTTGATGGACCTTACGGGCCTACACCCACACCTAATTTTCTTATTTTAGATGGCGGAGAGACCACTATAGACAAATATTGGAATTTTGTCGTAGGAGTAGGAGATATATATCAAAATGGTGTTAGCACTTCTAGTTTCCGTATCGCTGTAGTAAGGAATGATCTAACCAAGTACACACAGATATATGCCCAGCCTCTACTACCTAAAGGTCAGAGATCTGCTTACAAAGATTTTATTAATAATTCATATACATTTGATCCTGCTATAATGTATCGACCTAATGATAGTTATTTTGGAATACAACAGAAACTGCAACTTTATATAGAATTTGGAATAGAACAATCAGCCCTAGACAACTATTTTACAGAAACACTGGTTGAATATTTTTCTAGGAGGAGATTCTTCTTTGGTAATGTCAGTTACAGCCAGGCTAACGATAGCCAAGGAAACTATGTCTATGACGTAGTCTATGTTACCATAATAGATCAGTTATCTAACGGATCTGGGCCCACTGGCCCTATCAATATAAATGGGCATATGGTTTATCTTAATAATATATTAAACATGAAATCACAGTTTGAGAATATGTTGATCAAAGGAAGCAAGGTTAAAACTGACGAGTATCAGCTGCCTAGGTTCATGAGGACCATACAGATCAGCACAGGAAATCCATTAGGCTATGTAACTGTAGCCCCGTTATGCTACGCACTGCCAGGAAATGGAGCTACGATAGTAGAAAAAATAGCACAATCTGGCTTTGATTTTACCAACATAGACTTCTCTATCGATAGATTTATTCTACAGGATAACTTAACATACTCGGGCGCTAAATATTTGATGTTCCCAACTAAAGACAATTCCGGTAATAATCTAGGTCAGAGCTTATCTTATGTAACAACAAGCACCACAGATGGCTATGAGTTGTTTACAGAAGATGGTTACAATATATATCTGGAGTGATAAATGCCAACTATTAGCAATCTGCCCGTTTTAACAACAGTCACAACAGCGACGATTCTGCTGGTAGTGGACCCTAGTACTGGCGTACCTACAACAAAACAAACCACTTTTAATGTATTAACTCCGTTTTTTGAAAACACCATCGCTGTTAGGTCTGTGGCAGGTAAACAAGGAGATGTTGTATTATATTATACTGATATTAACGGAACTCCATTAATAGCTACTAGTTCTACCGTAGGCGCTATAAAACCAGGTACAGGACTATCTGTCGCAGGAGACGGAACATTAAACGTCGGCGGAAATGTAGCTAATCTAATACTAAGCACTAGTACTCCTACTGTCAATAAACAAAATGATATATGGTATGATGGAAATAGTGGAAGATTGTATGTCTATTACAACTATCAATGGGTGGATGCGAGTCCTGGAATAAATCCAACTGATTCTTATACTCTAACTAATAATCTATCAATCATAGGTAATATACCATCTATTTCAACTACGACAGGAGCCTTAGTAGTCTCTGGAGGAATAGGAGTCTCGGGAAATATTAACGTAGGCAATAATATTAACTTTAATGGTAATCTATATCAAAATGGTACTTTATTTAATCCATATACTGGTGTTACTACAGGAACATTTTCTATACAGAACACTTCGTCATCTATCAATAGTACCACTGGCGCTTTGTTAGTAGCAGGAGGAGCAGGTATAAGAGGAAATCTATATGTAGGAGGAACTATATATGGAACACTAGGAGGAGCATCTGCTTCCTATGCTACTTCAGCTAGTAATCTAATCAACGGTACATGGACTGTTTATATCAGCAATACCGGAACATTGGTATTACCTAATAATCTACAAGTTATCAATACTGAGATCGTTAACAATATATATGTTAATACAGAAACAATAACCAGCAGTATTGTATTTCCAGATAATACTGTACAAAAAACAGCATTCAATCTTAATGTAACTGGTTCTCTGTTACTAACCTATCCTGCTAATCTCGCATCATCCGGACCTGGAAACATCGCTATCGGCTGTTATGCTCTATCAACTAATACTAATGGATATAATAACATAGCATTAGGTTACAGTGCTCTTTGTTCAAATACTACAGGTTATAATAATCTAGCTATTGGTTGCTTGTCATTAGCAGGAAGCCAAACAGGATTCAACAATATAGCTATAGGAGTATGCAGTCTACAGAATACTGCATACGGTAATAATAATATCGGTCTAGGACAAGGATCGTTAAACAATAATGTTCCGGGTTCTTGCAATGTTGGCTTAGGATATAACAGTCTTTATAGCAACATAATAGGAAATAATAACTTTGCGGTAGGTGCTTGTTCTTTATATTCTAATACCGGAGGAAGTAATAATCTAGCATTAGGCTATAGTGCCCTATACTCCAATACCACCGGGTGTTGTAACATCGCGATAGGATATCAAGCAGGATCTGGTATTACTACCGGAGTAGGCAATGTAGTCATTGGATCATATACCGCTACCAGTATAGCGACTAATACAGGTACTGTGATCTTAGCCGACGGCAATGGGTCTGTCAAGATGGGATTCACAGGGACAGGTGCTTTGTTTATTGGATCAAACATAAACAACTTCGGATCTCCTGGACAGATATTAAGCAGTAATGGCCCAGGAAGCAGTCCAACTTGGATCAATAACAGTCCTGGAAGTTCTAATACAGCCACTAACTTGGCAGGTGGGGCACAATATGAAATACCTTATCAGAGTGCTGTTGGACTTACAACTTTCAGTAACTCGATAGGATTCAACGGAACTAGTTTGATAATAAATGCCAGCAACTTAAATAACCCTATCTACAGCAGTGCTAATGCTGTAGAAGCAGTCGGTGGAGTATCTGTAAGCGGCAATGGGACGACTACCTTAGGTAGGAATAGCTATGCCTATTTTGACTATAGTACTATCGGCACCAACGCAGCCGGTATGAGATTTTTTACTGTAGGATCTACTACTACGCAAGTAGGCACATTCGCTATAGTACAAAATACTCCTAATACTGGTATAACCACAATCCCATTGTATATCAATACATTAAGTCAGGTAATAATAGGCCTTGGAGGTATTACAACCCTTTCCGCTACAACTGGTGCCATGTTAACCGTAAACAGCTTACCTGTATCTATCACAACATCTACAGCATCAACATCAAGTACTACAGGTGCTTTAGTTGTAAATGGTGGTGTGGGAATAGGTGGTAATCTATATGTAGGCAATAACGCCTATGCCGGTAGTAAAAAACTAGCAACACAGGCTTTCTCTGCGGCCATGTCTATCATATCATTGTAAAGGATAATATAAAATGGCTTTAAACTTTCCCAATCTTCCATACGTAGGTCAAATATATGTAGGCCCCAATGGAGTCGCATATACATTTGACGGAGTAAAATGGGTAGGAGGAACCAATGGAGTAAATTATCAAACTAGCCAACTTATAGTATTAAATTCTCAACCATCGACATCAAGTAATAGCGGAGCATTACAGGTAGTAGGAGGTGCCGGAATAGGAGGTAATCTGTACGTAGGAGGAACTATCTATTCTAATGGATATGCTATTAGCACAGGAACCAATGGGGGCGGTCCTATAGCCAGCGGTACTGGAACCACCACTACCTTTGTGATATCTAATATTACAAATGCTTCTAACTCAACCAATACAGGTGCTTTACAGGTAGCAGGAGGAGCCGGAATAGCTTTAGATGCATGGATAGGTGGTAACATTAATCTTCCAACAGGAACACTCAATGTACAGGGAGCCTCTATAAGTTCAGCTACATTAGCTACTATAGCTTTGCTGGCACAGAATATCCAGACTGGTGGTACTAATAGTCAAACAGTTTATATCATTGCCGGAGTCGAGAGTACCAGTACAACCACTGGAGACCTTGTAACAACAGGTGGCATTGGTATAGGTAAAAGTGGATGGTTCGGAAATACTCTACATGTAAAATCAACCGCTTCTAGTATCAGTACTTCGACCGGTTCGGCATTGATGGTATCTGGTGGAATTAGCGCAGGAGGAAATATTAACTTCGGCGGCAACTTATATCAAAACGGCGTGCTATTCGCTGGTGGCGGTGTTACAAGTATTACAGCAGGTACAGGAACAGCAATAAGTAGTTCAACAGGAGCTATAACGATCTGGACTACAGGGACTGGGGGTAGTAGTGGTGTTACAAGTATTACAGCAGGTACAGGAACAGCAATAAGTGGTTCGTCAGGGGCTATAACTATCTGGAATACATCAGGTAGTGGAGGAACTAATAATAGATCTACCGCATCAGTTACCGTGAATTCACTCAGTGGTCTAAGCGCAGTAACCGCCACGATAGTAGCATATGCAGGATATGCCCTTTACAGTATAGCGGTAAGCACAGGAGCTTGGATAACATTGTATAGCTCAACAGCTACTATGAGAGCAGATTTTAGTAGATCTATAACTTCAGATCCGACTCCCGGTAGTGGAGTCATAGCAGAAGCTATCACAACACAGTCTGCTACAACTTTGTTTACTCCTGCTATTATTGGATTCAGTAGTGAAACGATACCTACAACTAATATACCTGTAAAAATCTATAACAATACAGCAGCCTCAGCCAATATAACAGTAACATTAACCGTTCTAAAGATGGAGGGATAAATGATCCTCACTCCTACTGTTAGTTTAGCAAGCAGTACTCCTAATAACTATACCGATATAGTATCGACGGCTCCTACTGATCATAATACAATAATCAAGTTTAACATTATGCTGAATCGTCCTGAATCAGTTACAGAGTATGCCGACAGCATAATAGCAGGACAAAATCCTATATTATCATACGAAGAATTTAGTTCTCGATTTAGTTCCTCAGAAAACCATATTAATCTAATCAAAGACTTTGCCAGTACTGTGGGATTTATTATCGAAGAAATACATACGCCAAGTGCCACTATAAAACTATCAGGAACTGCTCTACAGATAAATTCTGCGTTTGGAGTTATATTAACTGATTATACCAACACTACTACAACATTCATCAGTCACTCGGGTCCAGTAAATATCCCATCTACTCTACACGGAGTAGTAGAATATGTATTAGGTCTAGATCAGTCAGTAAGAATAAAAAGAAATAAAGGCACAATAACGAATGCTAGTATTCCTCAAACCACCGGTGCTGTAGCAACATGGCAGCTGGCAGCGGTCTACAACTACCCCGGCAATGATGCTAATGGAGTGACTGTAGGTATCATGGAATGGGGAGGTGGATATACTCAAAACAATCTAACCAGTACCTTCACTCAGAATATTCCTGTCAACGGCGCTACTATGCCACGAGTTCCTATAATAGGAGTAGATACAGTTGATGTTTTTACAGACGGAGGAGTCAACGATCCCACTGAATCGGGTGGTGCTCCAGAAGTCATGTTAGATATCTACTGCGTTTGGGGATCGGCTCCACTGTGCAAAATGGTGTTGTATTTTGGATATGGAGCAGGAGCCAGTAGCCCTACAGCAGGACCGAATTGGTACAATAACTTTAATACAGCGATACATGATACTGTGAATAATCCTAGCGTGCTCAGCACTAGCTGGGGGGCTGGTGAAAACTATGCTACTGATGGTTATTGGTCAGCCGGCACTGTGTCCGCTACCGAAGCGGTATTAGCACAGTCTGTTGTATTAGGAATCACCATCGTTGTTAGTAGTGGCGATAATGGGTCAACATGGGCAGGATATGTGCCCGAAGTTGAATATCCGGCATCTAGTCGCTACGTCACAGCAGTGGGAGGAACCTCTATACAGCTTACTGCCCAAAACAGTGTGACTAGGTCAAGCGAAGTAGTATGGAACGGATCGGGGGGTGGACAAAGCATATATCAGTCACTACCTAGTTGGCAAGCTGGATTATATTATACTACCGCCACCACAGGTGGAAGTTTTGGAAGTCCTATTTCATTAGCTGTAAGAGGAGTTCCCGATGTAGCAGGAAATTCTGATCCTTATACAGGATATACCTTTTATGAAGGGTCTAGCAATAGTTACGTCCAGTACGGTGGCACAAGCGCGGCCACTCCTATGGTAGCAGGTTTGATAGCTAGATTAAATGCTCTAACTGGAAAAAGGATAGGATTTGCCAATCCTTTTCTATATGCCAATCCTTCGGCGTTTTATGATATCGTATCGGGATATAATGCCGTATATGTGCAGGGTTACAATTCTACAGTAGGTTGGGATGCTGTAACAGGATTGGGTGTGCCGGTGGGTACATCATTGTACAAAGTCTTAAAAACTGGATCTAGTTTCCCTAAAGAAAATTACGGGTTTAGACCTAAGTCTGGGGCCGCTTATCCAAGACGTACAACGGGTGCCAGGTAACCACGATAAATAAAAACAATATAATGGATAACTAAAATGCCAAGCCAAATAACTACTACTTCTAACATAATCAATACCCTATATCCGGTCGCCGGCGTAGACAACGACAGCCAAGGTTTTAGAGACAACTTTAATTATATTCAGACTAGTTTTACTCAGGCTGCCTATGAAATAACCAACCTACAACTTTATTCTGTACAGACTAATACCGCTACTAACTTTAATGGTAACTTTGTCAGCAATGCTGTGTTTTCTAATAATGCTGATTCAGTTGATGCTTATGCAGGATATGGCACAGGAGCTTGGGGACAGGATAACAATATCCTCAATAATGCATCTCCAACGATAACATATGGCACAGCAAACTATTACGTAGCATCTATCAGTACTAGCACACAGTTTAATATACAAGGGTGGCCTCAGTCTGGTACGGTAGGAAAGTTAAGATTTGAACTGGTAGCATATGGAGTAGTAAACTCGGCTACATGGAACGTGTCATTTAATACTAACCAAAGTCTTAGTACAGCCAGTATCTATTTCATCGGAAATATTGATAAAGGTACCGGAGTATATCCTACAGCATATCAACCCGGAACGAGACAGATATGGGATGTATGGAGTTCAGATGCTGGATACAACATATGGGTGCAGTTGGTAGGAACATGGAATGCTAACGTATAATCCTTTATTCAATGATGTGAGCGACCTAAGCGCTGAACAACTAGATAGTAAGATTTCTGAACTAACTAGGAAATATTTCATAGCCGCTAGATCAGGAAATAGTGGATTGTGTCAACAGATATTAGTAGCTATAGAAGGATTTAAACAAGAACTTAGTGCTAAAAATGCCAAGGCGATGTCAGTAGCTACTAGGAATGGTGATAAGAATTTCGATGATTTAATAAATGTCAACAAGTAATAACACATTTACATGGCCTACAAATTTTAGTTGTTCCCTAGTAATAGAAAATAATATATACCCAAATCAATACAATATAGAAATATCAATGTTTCCTAACGGATCTGATAGTGATATATTAAAAAATGGATTTAAAAAGCTCAAGCATTTTATCAAGCTCTATCTTAATAACTCCATCTTGATCAAAGAAGGTCATCCATTCCTTATTAAACTAGATACGTTAGAAACTACCACCGTACAGCTTCCAGAAGAACCAACCGATTATATATTAGCATCTGTGCTCTTCCATAAATTCAGTAGTATACTAGATAAAGATATCACTATTACACAGATAACGGTTGACAGCGAGCTAGGGGATCGTGTAAAATATACTGTGGATACGGGTAATAAAATATTAAACAACAGCAGTTGGTGGAACAACAACAGTCTAGAAACCAATGACATAGATGGGTTTCCTAGCTGGGAAGATGTTAAAACACAAAATACTCGATTCGAACCCAAAGTAGTTTTAGGCGGCAAGAATGAAAACAGACCAGTTTGGTAGGGCGACTGTCAACAGTGATGATGCTTTCACTGCGCTGTATAATGGCTCCCCAGTTGCACTGTCCGTTCTAGAGTTTAGCGATACAGAAACTGTGAAGCAGTTTAATCGATCAATCGAACTAAACGCAGATCCTATAGCAAAGATAAAACACTACGAGATACTAGATGTAGATCTCATAGAGTTTGATAAGGAAAATCAATCAAACTGGTTTATGGACGATGTTTATAAAGAACTAGACATAGAAACCTGGCTTATGGGCCTTTGTGATACTGATACGAAAACGCAGAGAGTGCAGGATGAATTAGTGCTTTTCCGCCAACATAATATGATCGATGTTCTACGATATTGTAAATACTTGATAGATACCATGAGGTATCATGATATAGTATGGGGAGTAGGTCGTGGAAGTAGCGTGGCCAGTTATGTGCTATATCTGATAGGAATCCATAAGATAGACAGTATCAAATATGGATTAGATATAAGAGAATTCTTAAAATAGGAGAACGAAATGGCTAAAAAGATTTATAGATCGATGAAGGGTAAGGAGATTGATATGGAATCATTAATGTCTCGTCATGCTACTATGCCTGCCGTGAGTAATGTTAAAATCAATGCACGCGGAGATGAGCTAGGACCTAACGGAGAGATCATACGTAAGCGTGAAGAAATAGTAAGCGACTATTATCAAAGCAATCCAAAATCACAAGCAAATAAGAAGTAAAGGTCAAGTATGGTAGTAAAAGGTAAACTGAATCCTCTGAAGGGCAGGATCTTAGTTAGTGAAATGCAGTTTGGTTACGAAATAACAAGATTGGGATTAGTCCTATTGAGCGATGATGGTAAGACACAGGGCATCAAGCCTCGATGGGGCCGTGTATGGGCAATAGGCGAAGGTGTCGACGAAGTTAAGCTAGGTGATTGGATCTTGATCGAACACGGTCGTTGGACCCGCAAGTTTGAGATAGAACAAGAAGATGGCACGATCTTAAACGTGCATGGTGTTGATCCAAATGCTATAATGATGATCAGCGATGAAAAACCTCAGGATGTAATGAAGGGCGATTAATGCCAAGATGTTATCAACTAGTGGGAGTTCCAGGTTCGGGAAAAAGTACCTGGGTAACAAATCAAGACTGGGTTAAAGATTGTGCTTACATAAGCACAGACTCCTGGGTAGAACTTTATGCTAAAGAACAGGGAAAAACTTATTCAGAAGTGTTTGTAGAATACATGCCCAAAGCCGTTAACATCATGACTGAACATGTTAAATTGGCTAGAGATGCTGGCCAAGATATTATTTGGGATCAAACTAGCACGACTGAAAAAAGCCGTGCTAAGAAATTCCGCATGTTACCCGGCTATGAACACATAGCGATAGTATTTGAGACACCATCTAGGATTGAACTAAAGCGTAGATTAGATAATCGTCCAGGGAAAGAAATCCCCGAGGTAGTAATCGAAGGTATGATTAATAGTTTTGAAATGCCTTCTGAGCAAGAAGGTTTCAAAGAAATCTGGTTCGCCTCTTGACATAGGCCAGTCTGTGCTTTATACTAAGGCATGGGATTTAAAAAAAACTGGGACGTGCCCGATATAGCACGACAAATAAACACATTGGCTCATGAAGCCAACAGTCCGTATAACACAGGGTTCATCGGATGGGGTTGTAAACAAGACCTCTACCGCATCAAATGGTTAGTGGAAGATGCCTTAAAGCGATGCGGCACATATGTAGATGAGGAAGAATTCTTAAAGAAACACGACCAACAGATAGTTGAAAAGATCCTAAAAGGAGAATTCGATGAGTGAATTTGACTGGGATACTAGCGAGTATATTGTAGATCAAAAAGTGACAGAAACAAATACTATAGCTTTTCATACATCTGATGATCCAAGTGAGACTCCTATACTAAAAATTACCGATGAAGGATTTTGGATCCGCGGAGTAAAAGTTCCTCAAGATGAGCAAGAAGCAAAAGCTGTGTATAAAGCATTTCGCCAGTTTATGGTCGAAACAGAACTTAAGAGACCATATTAATGAAATGCTGGTGCTATAACTGTAACAAAGATAGAGTCACTGAAGAAGGAATACCTTTTGTAATGACTCGAATGATAGTGTGCCCAACCTGTGGAAATAAACGTTGTCCCCACAGCACAGATCATACATTACCCTGTACAGGCAGTAATGAATCAGGACAACCAGGAAGTAGATATTAATGATATTCAATAAAATCAAAAATCTCAAAGCAGACGGAAAAAAGATCGGTATAGTGTTCAGTCAGTTCGATCTACTACATGCCGGACATATAGCTATGCTGGCAGAAGTTAAAAATCACTGTGATTATCTAATCGCAGGCCTACAGACCGATGCCAGCATAGATAGGCCAAATGATAAAAATCCCCCGGTACAGAGTATAGTAGAAAGGCAGATACAGTTAGCCGCTGTTCGCTACGTGGACGAAATAGTCGTTTATCAGACTGAGAAAGACCTCGAAGATATCTTGCTAACATTACCTATAGATGTTAGGATATTAGGTGTAGAATACGAAGGTAAAGATTTCACCGGCAAGAAAATATGCTGGGACCGTGGAATAGACTTAGTATATAACGGTAGAGACCATTCATTCAGTAGTAGTAGCCTGCGCAAACGAGTAGTTCAAGCAGAAGTAAACAAAGGATTAAAACAATGAATAGATATGGACCAGCGATAGCTCTAGAAAAAGCGATGACAGCAAGTAACAGGAAAAAAACATTGAAACAACGTTTCAGAGATTGGCTATACGATAGCGAGCATCATATTATATCAGATAGTGGTGCAGCACTAAGCGAGGTACATCTAAGCGGCGGTAACTCTATTCGCTTTGAAGTATATTTTGCTAATGGTGGTAGAGTTATCCAAACTCGTAGATTTGATGAACGTAAAGATCGTCATTACGATAGTCTATATGTTATCACATCTGACCAGGATTTCTGCAGAGAACTTGATAAGATATTAACACAGGAAGCACTAAGATCATGATATTTGATCATTCAAAAATCAAAACCGTTAATCTCAACTTTAACGAGGGATTCTGGAATTCCAAGACACATAATCTAGTATTGTCTTATGATCCAAAACAACCCACAGGTATAGTGATTAAACCAGTTCCTGTAGAAGATGATATCACTCCTATCACAGATTTCACTCAGGCTAACGAGATATTAAACAAGTTTAGGAAAATAAAATGAAAGAACTCTGGACTGAAAAATACCGTCCGAAAACAGTAGATGGTTATGTGTTCCGCGATGCTGGACAGAAAAAACAGATACAGGGTTGGATCAAAGAAGGTAGCATACCACATCTGTTGCTAAGTGGCACCCCTGGTATAGGAAAGACTACACTGGCCAAACTATTATTGAATGAGCTCGAGATATCAGAATATGATATATTAGAGATCAATGCGAGTCGTGAAAGAGGTATCAGCGAAGTCCGCGAACGTATCACTAACTTTGTCCAGATGATCCCTTTTAGTGCTTTCAAATGTGTATTGCTAGATGAGGCAGATCGATTGACTCCTGAAGCTCAAGATGCCCTCAAAGGAGTAATGGAAGAATATTCTAATCACAGTAGATTTATATTAACCTGTAATACTCCGCAGAGGATCGTTCCAGCACTACACAGCCGTTGCCAACAGATGCACTTTGCATCGATTGATCAAGTTGAATATACAGCAAGGGTAGCCACTATCCTAGTAGAAGAAGGCGTTGAGTTTGATCTAGATGTATTAGATACCTATGTCAAAGCGGTATATCCAGACCTACGCAAATGTATCAATCTAGTGCAACAGAACAGCGTAGAAGGAATGCTAGTTGATCCCAAAGTCGAAGATAGTGGAGTCAGCGACTATAAGATAGAGATGGTTGAACTGTTCAAGAAGGGTAAGATACAAGAAGCACGTAAGTTACTATGCGGTCGGGCTACGGCAGAAGAGATGCCTGAGATCTACAGATGGTGTTACGACAACATCGGACTGTTCGGCAAAGATGAAGAAACTAAAGATTCAGCGGTGATCATAATCAAACAGGGATTAGTCGATCATACACTATGCGCAGATGCTGAAATAAACCTGTCAGCAACGTTGGTCAAACTAGCTAGACTGCAATAAAAAACCGTGTAGTCAATCGCCGATTGCAGGTCAATGATTGATACACGGTTTTACGTATTAACTAAGTTTTCTCGTCAATCCGACTCCTTATATATTGATAAAACTTCTTTTACCACTGGGTGCCTTTCGATATGGTTTGCGTCAAACAACGCCATATCTATAAACTTGTGATGGTCTGCATCTTTATACAGATTAACGAAATCAAGTAGCCCGTTCTCTTGTGGACGGTCGGCTTGATTAAGGTCACCAGTGACTACCATGCGACTGCCTTCTCCTAGCCTAGTGAGCAACATCTTCATCTGGCTCGGAGTAGCGTTTTGCATTTCATCTCCTATAATATAAGCATTCTTAAAAGTCCTACCCCTCATATAGGCAAGGGGTGCTATTTCAATCACGCCATCTTCTAACATGGTTGTTATTTCCTTCGGGTGATAATACTCCTCAAAAACATCCATTATCGGTCTTGTCCAAGGCGCCATTTTGGCGTTTAGATCTCCTGGTAAAAATCCATGTTCTTCATCCACGGAAACGGCCGGTCTAGTAATGACTATTTTTGTAATCACCCCCTCTCTCAGTTGTTTAATGGCCATTTGGACGCCAAGCATAGTCTTACCCGTACCAGCAGGGCCGATAGCGAATATGATATATTTCTTGGGATTTTTTAGGAGTTCTAGATAAGTCTCCTGCGCAAGGTTACGCGGGATTATCTGGACCTGCGGCTTTTTCTTTAGGAACGGTCTGATCTCGATCAGATTCGCACCTTCATTATGAAAGCGTGGATCACGGATCACTCTTTGATCACGCTCTTTTCTTTTTGTTCTAGGCAAATTTGCCTCCTTTGTTTGAACAAAACGACCTGCACACTTATTTACATCTTGTTTCCAAAAACCGTAAGAAACAGGTTAGTTTTGGATCGCATAAATACTTGTAGAGAGAATCCCTATGCACGATATTGTTGACATTATTAAAAACCTACAGACATTAAGTTCTACGGACAGCACCTTTAAGATCCTAAAAGATTATGAACGTGTGCTAGATGAATTAGATCTTTATGTTTATAAAAACTGGTTGGATGGAGAGTTACTAGCAGGACCCATAGTTAACAGATATACCGTGACCTGCAAATGGATGTGGCCTAAAGAAGACATGCCCGATCCTAGTGGCGCTGAGAGATTATTAGAATACGGCTGTAAAGTTTCCTATGAAAAGAATCATATAATGATTCCTCGAAAGATACACGATCCTAGCGATTTCCGTCCTGGAACTAAAAAAGGTAAGATAGATGCCCATCCTATTTGGATAGTGACTATCAGCATGCCTAAGAAGCTGATGCAGGATATATATCAAGGATATGAGAATAAAGAAAGCCAAGCTATCGCAGATATGATGCGATATGACCAATCTCATTCTATGTCAGCCGAAGGTGCGGCTGCCGAAGCACCTCAAGAAGGAACCATCCAAGATGCGCAAACAACAGCCTAAGTTATTCGAAGGCCTGCGTGCCAAGGATCTCGACGGATTAGTAGATCATGTATTTACAGTCGATCAGTATAAAAGCAAGATGGGAGACGATAAAGATATAGTAGTATTAGGATTCCGTGTTGAAGATAAGTTTCCTGCTATAGACTTGATGGAGTTTGTCGAGAAAGGATATCCATTTATACTCGACGCCGACATGAGCACAGGCGAAGAACGAGACGGAAAATATCAAGTGTTCGTTGAGCTAGAACGTACTAAGAAACTGCCAGGACAGATCCGAGGTATGCTAGAAGGAATAAGCCAACTTTGTAACTGTTATGATTGGAAATTCCGTTATCATAAAGAGATCGGAAGCCTTCCAGTTACGGAACAAAATATACTAGAACATATTCCGTTAGAACCCACAGCATATGAATCAAAGATCTTAGAATACAAAAATAATGATGTATCAGAGTTTTTTAACCAAGGTGCTATCGACGAAGTTATATTAGATGAAAATGGCAATATTACATTTAAAAAGCCGTACAGCGAAAGTCTTCAGCTTTCATTAATAGCATTAGGACCTTATGAACAGGTTAAAGATAGCATCCAGGGTGCTATACAGTTAGATGAGACGAGCAGAAACGAAACCGTCTTTTTAGAGAAGTATCTAGGCAACTATGAAATACATAAGATAGCCGACAAGTTTTTAATTAAGAACGGAGACAGAGCAGTTATAGTTAAGAAAGATAGGTGGTAAAATGTGGATGTTGAGTTTTATTCCAGATAGTCTTTTACATCTAGCTATACTTGCTATATTATGCTTGGGGTCAGTATTATATGTTCTTGGTTTATTTTTTAACTTCCTGCCATTCTTACTTCCTTATAAAGAACCTACTAGGATAGTCGGAACACTATTGATAATCGCTGGAGTTTTCTTTTATGGTAGCTATGATACTGAAATGCGCTGGCGCAAACAGGTCGAAGAGATGCAGGCCAAAGTAGCTCAGGCTGAGGAAAAAAGTAAAAAAGCCAATGTCAAGATCGTAACCAAGATAGAGAATAGAGTTAAAGTAATCAAAGAATATAAAACAGTTTATAAAAATCAGATCAAAGAAGTAGCGGCTAAGATAGATGCCGAATGCAAGGTAGATCCCGAAGCTATCAAGATAATCAATAATGCTGCCAAAGAACCACCGGAGGCCAAATGAAAAAACTATTAATAGTTTTGTCAATCGTATTATCAGGATGTGCGCATCAAGCAGTACCAGTTACTGCTAAATTTCCCACAGCACCAGATAAGTTAACCACCGCCTGTAGAGATCTTAAAGAAGTTCCAGAAGGCACAGACAAACTCAGTGTAGTATCTGAAATAGTTATAGATAACTATTCTCAATATCATTTTTGTAAAACTCTAGTAGAAGGGTGGAATGAATGGTATACTACACAAAAGAAAATATTTGAGGAAATAAAATGAAAAAACTAATATTATCTTTGTCAATGCTTTTAAGTCTAACTAGCTGTGCTCTTTATGATGCTTACGTCACCGCACATTTTGATAACAATGAATACAAGTTGATCAACGATATACGTACTATGAGCAACCAATATGCCAGTACATGTGGAAAACCGGAAGCACAACAGGCCGTCAACGAACTTTATAATGTATCTTTACAGTTTAAGAACTACGGCGAGTTTATTCCTCATAACGAAGAAACACAGAAAGCCGCGAAAGAATTAGAAGAGATAGTGAGAGATTTCCGCGATAGATATCGCAAACCAGAACCGGTGAGTATGTTTTATTGTACCACTAAGTTCACGACCATAGAGCGCAACGCAGTTAAAATCCAAAACATAGTAGGGACAAAACCAAGATGAATTTAGATGAACAACTTCAAGCGATGGCAAATAGCGGCCATCCAACTATCGTCGAGATAGCCAACCGAGCAGGAGTACTAAAAGAGGCATTACAACAAGGACAATGCGGTCCTGACGAATATAAAAGTCTTTTAACAGATCTAGTACATGAAGCTAACATAGAAGTGGCTATAGAAGATCTGCATACTAGAGAACTAACATATCAGGTATTAAACGGTCTATTGGCCCTGGCTAGTGTTGCGGGATAATATACGCATATTATCCTATTATAGTAGTGGTTAAATATTTGTGTACAAGGAGGTACACATGGCAGATTGTATATTAACCCAGGATCAACTACAACAGATGATCCCCGCAAATCCTCATGTCGAACACTGGCACGAGGCATTAATCCAACTACTCCCAGATTACGATATCAACTCACCCCAGCGTATAGCAGGATTTATCGCTCAGTGTGCACATGAAAGTAATGGCTTTACTGCTATTAAAGAAAACTTAAACTATCGTCCTGAGAGTTTAATGAAGCTATTCCATAAGTATTTTCCAACAATGGATTCGGCACAAGCCTATGCCCATCAACAGGAAAAAATAGCCAATAAGATCTATGCCAATCGTATGGGCAACGGAGACGAAGCATCCGGTGATGGTTACAAGTTCTGCGGTAGGGGATTAATACAGATTACAGGTCGTGATAACTATCAATCATTTGCTGACAGTCTACAGATGAGTATCGACGATGTACCAGATTATCTAGCAACATTTGAAGGAGCCGCCCAATCAGCCTGCTGGTTCTGGGAAAATAATAATCTAAACAAATGGGCAGACGCTGGCGATATCTTAACATTAACTAAAAAGATCAACGGCGGTACTATTGGTCTAGAAGAAAGAGAAGCACACTACAAACACGCACTACAAGTGATGGGAGCATAAAATGGCTGACGAAGAATATAAACCAACAGCGAGCGAAAAGAAAAAAGAAGATTGGATGAACAGTAAATGGCGTCCGATGATGGGCTGGATGTACATGTTAGTATGTACCATGGACTTTGTGGGATTCCCTATCTTATGGAGTTTGCTACAGATGTTTAGCCACGGTGCGGTTAACAGCCAATGGCAACCATTGACATTACAAGGTGCTGGCCTATTCCATATCGCGATGGGTGCTGTGATCGGTGTTAGTGCTTACGGACGCACACAAGAAAAACTAGGTGGTGCCAATAACGGCGGAATGCAGTTCCCACAAGGTGCAGGTACATCATACATACCACCAACGGCTAACATACAGGCTAATATAAATACTGGTAACCAAGCACCGGCATCAAGTAGTAATAGTTTTGGTGGAACTACTAGCAACTTTGGAGCATCAAGTGGAGGATTTGGATCGTCGGGCTCGAGCGGCTTTGGAAGCAGTTCAAGCACTGGAGCAGGAGCGTTTGGGTCTAGCTCGTCCAACGGATTTGGATCGACAACTAGCCCAACAAGCCCAGCAGTATCGTCTTCAGGGTTTGGAAGTTCAGATCCCACCACAACAGCCATCACTACCGGATTCGGTGGTAAAAAAGTAGTGCCCTCGACAGACCAACCAGCAATATAAGGACTTAAAATGCGTAAAACTTTAGTATTGATATTAACCACATTATTTTTAACATCTGCCTTCGCCGAGGGCGAATCCAAAAAAGTATGCCACGATAAGCAGAAAAATGGAAAGACTGTACAAGAATGCAAGACGGTCAAAGTACATAAAAAGCTAGAGGGCGAAACAGTACCTGAAAATACAAAGAAAAAATAATAGTTGACATTTTACCAAAGGTATAGTATACTAATGTATTGCTATACCTTTTCTTACTACTATGACTGATTATTATCAAACACTAGGAATTAATAAAAACGCATCCGAAGATGAAATCAAACAGGCATATCGTCGAATGGCCAGTAAGCATCATCCGGATAGAGGCGGCGATACACAAAAGTTCCAAGAAATAGAAGAAGCATATAGAGTGTTAAGCGATCCCGGGTCCAAAGGCAACTATGATAGTGGAGGGCCTCAACAACATCACCATCACGGTGGATTCGGAGGTGGCAATCCTTTTGAGGATATCTTCAGGCATTTTGGAGGTAATCCGTTTGGTGATATATTCGGAAGGCACGCTCATTTCGGTCCTCGGAATAGAACTCTTAATGCCCAGGCCACAATCACCCTAGAAGAAGCGTTCTATGGAAAAGAGTTGCTGGCCAATATAACTCTCCCAGACGGTGTTGATCAAATGTTAAGTGTAAAGATACCCCCTGGTATACAAGATGGTACTACATTGAGATTATCCGGTATGGGCGAAGATACAGTAAAAGGAGTTCCCAGAGGAGATATACATCTAACTGTTAGGATCAATCCACATAATATCTTTACAAGACAAGGAGATGATTTAGTCACCGAACTTACTTTACCTGTATGGGATGCTATATTAGGGAATACCATCAAGTTAAAAACTATCGATAATAGGGAATTAGAAATAACAATAAACCCAGGAACCCAACCTGATCAAACTTTATCTATACAAGGAGCAGGAATGCCTAACATGAATGATCCTAGATTTAAAGGTAGGTTATTATTGAAGTTAAAATTCTCGATACCAGCAGAGTTAAACGAACAACAAAAATCAGCTATCCGGTCAGCGATAGCTTAAATATTTTTATGTTAAAAATAATCAACTTTCCAGATCTCATATTAAGAGAACGGATGCCTGAATTTGATTTCAGCGATACATCCATCGATACAAAACAACTTGAAAAAGATATGATAGAAACCATGTTTGCTAACAACGGCATGGGACTAGCGGCCAACCAGGTAGGGCATCGAGTCCGAATGTTCGTCATGGGACACAAAGATATCCCCGATGCCGCACAGGCATTTTATAATCCTATAGTGTTAGCATCAACAGATGATATACACGATCTGGAGGAGGCATGTTTGAGTTTTCCAGGTATCTATGTTAATATAAAAAGACCTACCGCGATAAAAGCACGGTGGCAAAATAGTGCAGGAGAATTCCAAGAAGGAGAATTTAGGGATTACGAGTGTAAATGTTTTCTCCATGAGCTAGATCACCTAGAAGGGATCGTATTCCAAGACAGAGTTAGTACTTTAAAATGGGCTATGGCTGTTAAAAAATCTAAACCAAAACACAAAAGGAAATAAAGATGTTAGAACCAAATAAAGACCTAGAAGCTATTTTTGAAAAGGCTGTAGGTATAGCAAGTAGAAATAAACACGAATATCTTACATTAGAACATTTCCTATACAGCCTGATACTTGATAAAAAATTCAATGAAGTATTAGTCAACTACGGTGCGGATGTTGATATATTAAAAATTAATCTAGAAACTTTTATTGAAAACGAACTCAAAGATCTAGTTAACGAAGAACATATAGAAAAACCAAAGAAAACAAATACCATCGACAGAGTATTAAATCGTGCCTTTACACAGGTACTATTCAGCGGACGTAGCACTATAGAACCTATCGATTGTTTTATTAGTATTTTCAGCGAAAAGAAAAGCTATAGTTTATATTTCATGCGATTAGCAAAAATAGATAAAGATAAGTTTATCGAGTTTATACAAAAAGATAATAACGTATTAGAAGAAAGCGAAATAAGCGAAGTCAATAATCGACAGTTAGAAAAACTAATCGTTCAGTTCTGTAGTAATCTTTCAGCTAGAGCCAAAGCCAAAAAGATTGATCCAGTTATTGGACGTGAAAAAGAGATTGAAGAACTGACATTGGTATTGGCACGTAGGCATAAATCAAATGTCATGTTGATTGGAGATCCAGGTGTAGGTAAGACTGCTATCGCCGAGGGTCTAGCAAAACGTATCGAAGATGGAACTGTTCCTAAGTTCATCAAAGACCATACAGTGTATAGTTTAGACATCAGTGCTATGTTAGCAGGTAGTAAGTATAGAGGTGATTTCGAAGAACGACTAAAGATGGTTCTTACAGCTCTCGAACGCAAGAAGAACTGTATATTGTTTATCGATGAAGCACACATGATGAGCGGTGCCGGTGCTGTCAGTGGTTCCAGCAATGACATGAGCAATATGCTTAAACCTGCCTTGGCCAAAGGAACTATCAAAGTAGTAGCATCAACTACTTGGGAAGAATTCCGTAAACACTTTGAAAAGGATCGCGCACTGATGCGACGTTTCCAACGTGTGGTTATCAATGAGCCCGATGAAGCTACGGCTATTAAGATACTTAATGGTGTTAAGAAGTATTACGAGAAGCATCACAATATCAAGATCACTAAACAGGCTATTATTGACAGCGTGAAATATAGTGTCAAATATATGTCAGATAAAAAGCTGCCAGACAAGGCATTAGATCTTATCGACTGTGCCGGTGCTAGATTTAAGGTCAATGACGAAGAAGGCGGAACTGTTGATCACGATGAAATAGTATTTGAAGTATCTAAGATTACAGGATTACCCTTAGATCAAATCGCGGCCAAAGAAAATAAAAATCTCAAAGATCTAGAAAAAAATATGAAGAACAAAGTCTATGGACAGGAAAAAGCCGTAGAAAGCATACTTGATAAGATTTTCATGGCACAGGCAGGATTAAAAGGCTTAGATAAACCTGTAGGTAGTTTCTTGTTTGTAGGACCTACCGGTGTTGGTAAGACAGAGGCCGCTAAACAGTTAGCCAGCAATCTCAGTGTTGAACTAGTGCGTTTTGATATGAGTGAGTTCCAAGAGAAACATAGCGTGGCCAAGTTCATCGGCGCCCCTCCGGGATATGTAGGATTTGAAGACAACGCAGGTCAGTTGATCACTAAACTACAAGAACATCCTAACTGTGTATTGTTATTAGATGAAGTCGAAAAAGCTCATCCGGATGTGTTAACTGTTTTATTACAGTTAATGGATAACGGATTTGTAACTGGAAGCAATGGCAAGAAGGCAGATGCTCGCAACGCTATTCTTATCATGACTAGCAACTTAGGTGCCGCAGATGCCGAAAAGAATAGTCTCGGATTTGGTAGCCTAGAAAGAGACGGCGATCCTAAAGATGCTGTTAACAAGTTCTTTGCTCCTGAGTTCCGCAATCGCTTAGACGGTATCATACGCTTCGGTAAGTTGGATCAACAGACTATGATCAAAGTAGTCAAGAAGTTTATCGATGAACTTAATAGTCTTATTAAAGATAAGAATGTTCATGTTAAACCTAATGTAGATGCTGTTGAATATCTAATCAAGAAAGGATTCGATAGCAAGATGGGCGCACGTCCATTACAACGCACCATCGACGAACATATCAAGAAACCATTAAGTAAAGAGATATTGTTCGGCAAGTTAACCAACGGTGGTATCGTAGAAATAGGCGTCGATGGCGATAAGCTGACCCTAAACTTCTTAGATCCATTACCTGTAACTAAACCTAAGGTCATCGAAGATGCAACAGCTGACAACGAATAAACTATTTTATAACAAATATCGTTATAAGATAGATTGTAGTGTAAAAGGAATAGGACGTACTCGATACAAGTTGGCCCCGAGTATGTATAAGGAAGTCTATGATTTTTATGCCATTTCAAAAACTATAACTAATCACAATGATGTAAAAACTAGATCTGAGAATAATATCCATAGTTTCTTTTTTAATGATAAGGAGCTGATACCGCAGATCGAAAAAAAAGTAGGTAAGTGGATCGTGGGAATAACCAGCCCAGCCAATGAAGAAGAACTATCAGTCTTAGAAAGCGACGGGCCAAAGAAGGTCATGTGTAACGAACTACCTAAGGGCGGATTCAAATACAAGATGCATCTGAGACCTTCTATGTCGAAAGAAAATAGGAATAAATTCGCATCTTGGGCCGAACAAAATTATAGTATAAAATACTCAGGAAAAACACGTATTTGGTTAGAGGGCATGACAGTATACTATCCAGAACCCTTTATCTATATCAAAGATGGCCCTACACTCAGTATGGTATTACTGTTTATAGGGTCTGATCATCGAAAACTTGAAGAATATATAACTAGATCAAGCATAAATACTTGATGCCAGGATTAAGTCTACAATTTCAATTCGCTGTCGGTACAGGAACAACGTTCACTCCCCACAGCACACAAATACCCTCAACTACCGTCGCACCCGATGGCAGTAACAACTTCTATAGCTATAAAGAAAAAGGCAACGGTTACTTTGGTAACAACGGTGGCCTGCATACTGTAAGCTATACGATCACCCGAGATTTCGTAGGAACACTTAGCACACAAGCTACGTTAGCTACTATGCCATGCGAAACTGATTGGTTTACGGTTAGCGGATCATCTTTTAATTTTAATAACTCTAATAATCCTGCCGTTACTACTACCACTAACTATGTTAACTTCAGTGGAAACTTTGTTTGGGTGCGTGCCTTTGTACAAAGAGGTGTCGGTCCAACGATATTCGAAAATAACCCCAATAACGGATCCGTAGAATGGGTCAACTATAACTATTAAAGATCATGAAACTATACGAAATGTTTAGCGTCCCTTCTATAGACGAGCACGAAAAAAATAGTTATGGAAAGAATGACGACGATCAGCAACGTGAAAAACTAGCCAACGATGTATTCTGGCATATATTAGATCATGATCATCTGCATAAAAAACATGTTATTCCTAAACTACACGAGATGTATCAGGAATATAAAAAGAATAAAAAAATAGATAAGACAAAATATCAAGAGTGCTGGATGCCAATGGTCCGAGAAGCCTGCCTTGAGTTCCATGAAAAAAATAAGATTCCTGGACATCCTAAAAAAATATTCGATAAAGAAATGTGCGAACATCTCTGCAGACGCCTTGCTGAAAGATATGTAGAAGATATCAAAAAAGGCGAATATAAGTTTTAGGACCTTATCATGTTGTTGATTGAATTATTTTCTAGACCTGTACCCAATCCCTTGCTTGAAGGTGGAAATGTATTTGCTGGAAAGACAGCGCCTATATCATTGGAAAATATTGATCCTACATTGACGGCATATTTTGAAGAACTGAAAAAATTATTTCCCAAAAAGTCAGCTATATTTGATAGACAGCATTTCCACTCTGTAGGATCTAGTAGCCTAGAAGTCAAAGGCACTGTGCCGTCTGCCAGCGAACTTCCCAAAGTATATAAAGGTGCGGCCAACAAAGATGTTTTCAAAGCAGAGGATACAGGTCATTTTTGGGTTTTTAGACCTGGTACCAATGAGCCGTGGATGGATTTAGGTCCAAAAGAAGCAGGAGATATTGATCTAGGTATCAGCGCATCAGTATTGTTAGATAAAGAAATGAGTGATGCTAGTATCGCCGAATGGGGAGTAGATCCTGCGGCAGTGGCTACAGAATTTGAATTATTAAAGAAACGTGCTAAGACAGCAACTCCTTCTATGTTAAGGATGAAGGCATTCTTAAAACTTCTAACGCTATATATCAACAGTCATGCGCCTAACCTATATTGCGATGAAAAGAAAGTTACAGACGGAAACATATTTGGTTTATTTCCTCAGATAGATCCTCAAGGCAACGGTTTAGGTATCGGTGTCCAGATAGATTGGATGATCGGAGACCTGCCATGGTTGAAGTTTAGTTATCATTCTGCGGCATATCCGAAAGAATCAAATGTCAAAGGACTACATCGTACACAGCTGATGTTAAGCGCTTTTCAAGTAGCCAACTTATCGTTTAATCATGTCAACGGTGTCAAGGATAAAGAAACTGGAGAGGTAGTCGCACGCGATCCAGAAAACGCATTGAAGATACTAAGTGAAAGATTAGGGTTTAATATTACAGAGCAAGATGCTGAAGATTATTATAGATTGCATAAACTATTAAAATCTAAAATGACTCCAGATCAATACGACCATTTATTGAATGTCTACTTCAAAATATTAGACAGTACTCGTGCAGATATACCAGATGATATGCAGAAAGATTGGGTAAGGAAGCAACCTGAACTAGGATTGAAAGGCAAGTTCCTACCTGACACATCAGCCTTGGCCAAGTATAGGACAGAACAGGCATGAGCGGAGTCACTGGAGCAGAAAGAGTTAAAAGCAGACAAGACTATGAGAGATTCGTAGCCAGCTACTTACCTCTTATAAAACAGTTCCCTGGATTCGTCAGCTTAAACAAATCAGGAAGCTATAATAGCGATCCTAACAAACAAAACTTCGGTGATATAGATCTTATAGCACATATACAGTCAGATCAGGATAAAGCTACAACAAAGAAACAACTGGTTAAGTTTTTTGAAAAACAACCAGATACTACTATCGTGCCTTTTACCAGTGTCAAACATCCAGGCAAAAGGACTTATAACAGCGGTGAGATAGTTACTGTACGATATCACGACGATGAGATGGGATACAGCGTACAGATTGACAACATAATTGCCGCAGATGAAGGTGAAGTATCTTTCAAGCAACACTTCTTAGATATGCCAGCTGAGAAGCAGGGCCTAGTATTAGGTCTAGTTAAAGTAGCTACCATAGAAACAGCTCCGGCGATATTGTTTAAAAAACTAGGAATAAATGCTTCAACAGAACTAGGTCCAGATCAAGAATATGAATTTAATCTATCTAGTGTAAAACTAGAACTACGTAAAGTCACCTATGAACAAGGAACATTTAAACAACTAGATAGAGAAATTATATGGTCTAGCCAGAACTGGGAGGATTTACAGAAGTTATTATATCAATACGATTTGAATTCTAGCTTCGAAGAATTATTAAATAAAACTAAACAGGTTATTAAGAATCCACGCAGTAGCCAACGCATACAAGGTGTGTTCGCTAGCATGATTACCGTTAAGAGTGGCGAAGTAGGTACAGCTAAGGGCGCAGGCAAGGAGTCCGCATTGGACAAGATAAGACAAACATTCAGCGAGAACAAAAAGCAGATAAGACTGTTTAATGCCCTATTGGAAACCGCAGGTCCGGATACTATGGTATTCGCATTTGGCCGCTTCCAGATTCCTACCAACGGCCACAAGTTATTGATCGATAAAGTTAAAACAACAGCACAACAGCATCATGCTGACTATGCGATATTCGTATCTAAGAAAGTAGGAGATACTACCGCGACAAAATATGCTAATCCTTTGTCTATAGATCAAAAGATGCCTTATATTACCAAGGCATTTCCTGGAGTAAACTTTGTACCCTGTAATGAACAGATGGGTACCATAATACACATAGCACAACACATAAATCAAAAATATAAAAAAATCATTATGGTCGCTGGACGAGACAGGATGGAAGGTAAGCTAAATTTCAAAGAACTTTTAGAAAAGCAGAATGGGATCGATTTCCATTTTGATGATATGGGGTTTGTAGCAGTAGATAGAGACCCAGATGCGGAAAGTAGCAGTCAGATGAAAGAATTTGTCAAGCAAGACGACTGGGATTCTTTTAGGCGAGACTTACCGTCTACACTAGATGATCGAACAGCACATCAGCTATGGGAAGACCTTAAAATAAATCTAGCACCCGTTCCTAGGAAAAGCCGTAAAACCAAAGAAGGCGGATATGGTGACAATGGGAGTCCAGAAAGTCGCAGACCCGGAGTAGGCAGTGCCAACTATGTAAGTATGCCTGGAGGTATAGGAATACAAGAAACAAGGCGAATGAGTGCCGCAGAAAAACTACAAAGGGCCTTTGAAAGAGAACGTGAAAAATCTAAAGGCGAAAGAGAACGTGCTAAAAAATATCTCGATGCTATTATGCCCGATAAGAAACCAGATCATAATAAAGAAGAACCAGCTAAAGAGGCCATGTTGCCCAAGAGCGTGTTTCCTGGTAGCAATAAGAATAAACTAGGATCAGCAGGTCAGCTAAAAGGTAATATGAAACGTCCGGCTCGTGCAGGTGATCTAGTCGGTGGCGGATGTGAGGAAGGTATAGCAGAAGCAAGAGAAGAGGAGTATAACTACGACCTCTGGGATAAAAGATTTAATCATACACAAGAAATCGGTGATTACACTTATAATGCAAAAACTGATATAGATGATCAAGAAATTTTTATTACTATTACAGCATTAGATAACAATAAAAAAATAGGTAGTGCAATATTTGCTAGTTCACCTTACAATAATAAGATGGAAAGTATAAAAACAACTGTGTTACCAGAATATCGAGGTAAAGGTGTTGCCGCAACAATGTATGCTTATCTTAGAATGTTAGGAACACCTATTGCCCCAAGTGAAATTCAATCCAAAGATGGCGAAAAAATGTGGAAGAAATGGAGAGAAAAAGGAGACGCAAAATACCTTACTAAAGAAGCATCGGAGAAAGTTAATGAAGATGCTATGATGGGCAAAATAGAAGCCACTGGTAAGATCGTACGTATACTTAGGAAACAACACTCTGTTCCATTTAGCGAACAAAAGAACTGGTTATTGATAGACACAGATCCTGCTATGGGCAATAGGGGACTAGGGATCAAATGGATACCGGCCGATACGAGATTCTCATGGGTTCGTCCTTATCGAGAAACCGTAGCAGAAGCCATAGGTCCGCATAATGGTAAAGAACTCGAACTCATGATAAAAGGCAAGAAGCCAGCCGCATTGATATTCCCGCACGAAATGGCAGAATGGCGGCCTTACATAGAGAAGTTTGGATGGATCGTCACTCCTTTCAAGGCATTCGCTAACTATGATAGTTTCGCCATCAGTAAGGATGCTTATTCAGGTAAACAAATATCGCAGTTATTCCAACAGGTTATAGCGAGCGGACGACCACCTACCGATTCATTCCACGAAAAACTAGGACGTCTGTTAGGGTACAGCGAACAGGATATCTCTGATTTCCTATCAAATAAAGATAAGAAGACAGCCCAGGTGCCCGTTAATGAAGATATAGAACGCATCATGGCGGGATACATCAAGATACTAGCAAGCAAATGAAGCAATATAGGATAACAGGACATCAATATTCAGCATCCACGGATCCTGATTGTTTCCTAAGTCCAGACGACCCCATACATAAACTGATGCCAAGTAACTGGTTAGGTGAGCTAGGAGCAGAAACGAGGCTGGCAGAATATATGAATACCCCCAAGGCTCGTCCTGATTATCTTAATCCCGACCATCCTAACACTAAGTTAGCGAAACAAATGGGCATCAAGCCCGGTACGCCCGCTTGGATAGAGCTATGGAAGAAATGAGCTAAATACACTAATATTGTTTAGGATTAGCCCATGGAAGATCTGCAGAAAGCAGCCAAGATAGGATTCGCTAGCACATTCAGCTTTTATTTGAAGAGCCATAACTTTCACTGGAACGTCGAAGGCAATGACTTCTATGAATACCATAAGTTATTCGAAGGCATCTATCAAGAAGTATTAGATAGCATAGATGACTTCGCAGAAAAGATACGTAGCATAGGAGCATATGTACCCGCTAGCCACAGTGCTTTCAGTATGTTAAGCCAGATACCAGATGAAAATCATCTACTACCTAAAGAGGGCATGGTACAGGAACTACTACAAGATAATGAAAAACTAATTAAAGTTTTAAAACTGGTTTATGATCTTGCCGAGCAACACGGCGAACACGGATTTAGCAACTTCTTAGCAGAGCGTATGGATGCTCATCGTAAACATGGTTGGTTCTTGCGTGCCAGCCTTAAAGGATAAACTATGCGCTGGAGAGAAATAATCAACGAGGATGGAGGTGGTGGAGATGCCGGAGGTGACAGCGGATCATCTAGCGGAAGTAATGGTAATAGCTCCAACGGTGGTATGAGTGGCAACAGGAAGAAATTCCATCCCCATCATCAAAATGTCATCCCCGATGTCATGAATTATCCAGACCTACCCGCCCACTATTATAATATGTACAGGTTCGGTGTTCATATGGCTGGCAGCCCATTAGACCAAGAATATGCGCAGAATGGCCCTGCGTCAAATGAAATGTTAACTATAGCTTATAGTAGTGCCGATCTAGATATCATAAAAAAGAGTGCGAAAGAAATGGGACTAAAAGGATCAGCCATGACTAAACATGGCAGCACTGAACCCGATGATACCTATGTAAAAAGCCCCGTCAATAACTGGAACCCAAGATCATGAGAGCAAGAGAATTTATAGTTAAAGAATCAAAAGATTATGCAGGAGCCAGTGGATTCCATCCCGATAGTGTATCAAGCCTACCTAATAGTCACATATATCCGGAACTTGATAATAGCAGTGGTTATCTCGCTTATAGATTCGGTGTCGCTCTAGCTGGTATGCCAGATCAAAAGATGGATGTAGCAGGGCCGACGGGATTGAAGTTTGTAACTATCGGGTATACACAAGCCGAAGATGACATATTACAAGCGGCAGCGGATCTAGTAGGGACTCCTAAAGTACAACTTACACCAGGTGGTAGTAAAGAATTAAAAGATACATACACAACTAGTCCAGTCCCAGATTGGAATCCTCATAGTAGAGAGAAAAAGAAAAAAGTAAAAGAATCATCCGCTACATCGGGTAGCACAAATTCAGGCAGTATGACTTATAGTGCTACGGATAAAACCGGCGGCAAGAAACCTAGCCAAGTAGGAACATTATTCGGTGGAACTTATGGAGAATCAGAAGGAACTCCTAAGAAGAAAAAAACTAAACTAGTGAGAAGGCAATGATAAACGAACATAAAAAAGGCTTCAAGGCTAAAAAATATCCAATGCATACTAAACCCACAGAACCTGCGACTGTAAAAAGCCCTGTGGCTAAAAATAGTAAGATGGCCGGCAAGGCAGGAGCACATAAGAATCCTAAAGATGCTACTACACAGCCACGTAAGGCCAAACATAAGAAAGCCGAGATGATGGAGACTGTTATCAGTGTAATAGGAGAAGCCAGCCATCCACTAGGTAAGGCTAAACAGAATTTCGAAATGAGGAATGATACTCCTGAGAAGCTGGCACAGTATTTCCAAGGCCTGGCTAATCAGAAAGGCAAGAGTGTAGAAGAACTCGCACGTAGCAAGGCATGGAGTTATGGCTACGGTAAGATGAGCGATCATTACTGGCGCCAAATAGCTCACCTAATAGATACTAGCCCTTCATGGGGAGTCGACGAGCCAACTGACGAAAGTAAAGATATGATGTCTTTCTTCAAGGATCTACAGAAGACTGATCCTAGGTTCAAGAATCTACGTGTGCATGGTGATCCAGAACATGACGAACTACGTCGTCAGAGGCAAGTAAGACAAGATGCAGAACGTGCATCGGCCAACCAACGTGCCCAAGATGCTATAGCACAGGACGCTGCCAATCTTCCAGAACTAGAAGCAGAGTATGAAAAGATGCTAGCGAGATATAAATCACTAGGTGGTAGCGGATGGCAGTATGCCGACCGTGAACAAAATCTAACCAGTGCCGAGCGCGAAGCACGCGGTATGGAACATGGATTACGTAACCTCCACTCACGTATCGCTGCCGCTAAAAAACAAAATATAGCAGAAGCGTGGAGCCAAAAGTATAAGAAATCAATCAACTGTAGCCATCCTAAAGGTTTCAGTCAAAAGGCTCATTGTGCCGGCAAGAAGAAACATAACGAAAGCCATGAAGTAATGGAAATGGTATGTCCTGAGTGCGGTATGTGCGAAACACATGGTAATCTTAATGAAATTAAGAAAGGTCAAAAAGACAGTAATGGCTTTACTCGATGCTGGCCAGGTAAACATGCCAAGGGTACTAAAAAAGGTAAGAATGGCGGATGGGTTCGTAAATGTGTGTCTAACGAAAGTATAGAGGAAGGCATGGATCCATTTGTCGCAGATAAACTTAATAAGTTATTAAATTTAAATCCAGTTGATAGGGCCAGTGCTTATGGAAGTATTCGTTCTTATTTAAAAGATAATCCAGAGTTAGCTAGTCAGGCTTCAAAACTAGCCAGTGCTTATGCTATGGCAGATGTAGCAAGACAACAGTATAAAACTGCTCAGGCAAAACAAATGCTAACTGATTTAGAACCACAACATCAGGCATTTATTAAACAGGCTTTAGGTCAAGAGCAAGGTGTGGCGGAAGGCAAGGAAGAATTACACGCACAACTTCAATCAATCAATCAAAAGTTAAAATTAATGAGAGGTGGTCCAGTTGGAGAACCTAATAG
>Ga0164297_10000515_pt1 | contig 47387 bp, 41 predicted proteins | sample GEODES058metaG_FD_113539 | JGI IMG/M metagenome (GOLD analysis project Ga0164297, IMG submission 113539) | Dystrophic lake water microbial communities from Trout Bog Lake, Wisconsin, USA - GEODES058 metaG | ecosystem: Environmental > Aquatic > Freshwater > Lake | place: USA: Trout Bog Lake... | reverse complement strand
TCTACCTCTACATCAAGGAGTGCGAGTGGCGCTTCAACTACCGACCTGTTAGCAAACTCCTCCAGTGCCTCAGGGCATGGACGAAGGCGGAATGAACACCGCTTAGCTATCTCAGCCCCAAAGGAAATAGCTGGAATTGAAGAGGGGGGCCTACTGAGCTGTTTCGACAGCGCGGTAGGCCCCACTCTTCAATTCCAGCTTTCTTAAGTGCTGCCAGGTCCAGGAGGCGCCGCCTCCTGGCGGGTCCAGGGCAGAGCCCTGGCCTTCCTTTCCTTGCCTCCGCGCGGCCGTTCGCTACGCGGCCGCGTGGCGGATGGGGGCTAGGAATTCTGGGTTGAACACGTGGGTTGCCATCACCTGGCAGCGCAGCATGAGGCGTTCCTCGTCCGGGCGGTAATCGGCGATCGCCTGGTGGATGGTGCCGATGTGGTCCCACACCAGCAGGTCGCGCTCGGTCCAAGTGTGCATGTAGCGGTATTCGGGTTTGAGTTGATGCTCGAAGAGATAGGCGAGCATGGCGTCGCTCTCGTCCTGCGTCAGTTCGTTGATGCGCATGGCGTAGCCGGGATTGCAGTAGAGCACTTTGCGGCCGGTGATGGGGTGGGTGAGGAACACCGGGTGCACCGACGGCGGCCGCTTGGCGCGCTGCTCGGGCGTCATCGGCTTGCGCACGCTGCCGGGGCGATTGACCATCATCGTCCAGAACTTGTCGAAGTCGTGGGTCACGGTGGCATTGGCGAGTTTCGTCTTGATCTCGGCGGGCAGCCCCTCATAGGCCGCGTGCATGTCGGCGAATTCGGTGCCGCCCAGCACCTTGCCGTCGCGCCGCGGCACCTTCACGCCGTAGAGCACGTTCACGAAGCCAATCACGTCGCGGTAGGACATATCGGTGTGCCAGTCCTGCCCGGCATCGGGCAGGCCGATCAGCTCGCCGTTCTCTTTCACGTTCGACAGCACGCCGACTTCCGGCACGTCGTTGCGCCGCTTCTCGCCAATGCCCGCCTGGATCTCGCCGAACCGCTCGGAGAACAGCTTCAGCGCCATCGGGTCGAGATTCTGATCCGGAAAGCGCAGCACGCCATGCTTGCCCAGCGCCGCGAGGATGGTGCCGAAAGTGGCCTCCTCCATCGGCTTGGACGCGTCGAACCCTTCGATGGTGGCGCCGAGGATGGCGTCGTTCGGTTTGATCGTCAGCATGATCCGGTGTCCTTCCCCAATATCCCGCGTGCGGCCCTCAGGCGTTCGCCGACCACACGGCGTTGTAGAGCGAAATGATCTCCGCCTTGTCCGGCACCCGCGGATTATTCGCCGGGCTCCCCGAGGCGAGCGCCTGGTCCGCCATCAAATCGAGCTTGCCATGCCACGCCGCGGCCTCGATCCCGAACCCGGAGGGCGTCGGCACGCTGAGTTCCGTATTCAGCGCCGCCAGCCCATCCGCCAGCTTCTCCGCGGCAACATCGTCCTTGTCGGTAACGGCGGCAAACCCGATCCGCCGCGACGCCTCGCCATAGCGCGCCGTCGCCGCCGGGATCGAGAACCGCGTCACCGCCGGCAGCAACATGGCGTTGGACAGCCCATGCGGCACATGGAAATGCGCCCCGATCGGCCGCGACATGCCATGCACCAGCGCCACTGACGCATTGGTGAACGCAATCCCCGCCTGCATCGCCCCCAGCATCATCGCCTCCCGCGCCGCGGCGTTGGACGGCTCATGATACGCCGTCCGCAGATGCGCCCCGATTAACGACATCGCCGCCAGCGCCTGCGCATCGCTGAACGGATTGGCGCGCTTGGACACATAGGCCTCGAGCGCATGGCTCAGCGCGTCCACCCCGGTATCGGCAGTGGTGCGTTTCGGCACGGTGAAGGTCAGCTCGTAGTCGACGATCGCCGCCAGCGGCAGCGCACCCAGGCCCGCAATCAGCATCTTCTCGTCGCGCGCCGCATCGGTGATGACGGTGAACCGCGTCGCCTCGCTCCCCGTCCCCGCCGTCGTCGGCACCGCGATGATCGGCAGCGCCGCGCGATCCGCCTGATGCGGCACCTTGTAGGCCGACATCGGCGCATCGCCCGAGGCCAGGATCGACATCGCCTTCGCGGTGTCGATCGGCGAGCCACCGCCAAACCCGATCAGGCAGTCATAGCTCCCCGCCCGCAACACCTCGAGCCCGGCCACAACCACCGTATCCGTCGGCTCCGGGATCGTATCGCTGAACACCGACACCGCGATCCCCGCCTTCGCCAGCGGATCGAGAATGCGCTTCACCAGCCCCGACGACACCATGAACGGATCCGTCACCACCAGCGGCCGCGAAAAACCGAACTTGCCCAGCACCGCCGCGATCTGCCCGGCGCTGCCGCCACCCACCAGCATGAAGCGGGGCGAGACGAGGTTGAAGTCCATGGTGCGTTTCCCTCCGGCGTGGTGATCCTGTGTGCTGCCGCCGCGCGCGACGGTCAAGCCGCTGTAGCGTCCCCGGCGATCCTCCGGCATGGTCTGCAAGAGGAAGAGGAACGCGAATGCAGGCATACGACTACATCGTCATCGGCGCCGGGTCCGCCGGCGCCGTCGTCGCCAACCGCCTGTCCGCCGATCCGCGCCGCTCGGTCCTGCTGCTCGAAGCCGGCCCCGCCAGTCACCCCTGGTCCTGGATCCCCGTCGGCTACGCCAAGATGCTGACCGACCCCACAGTCAACTGGCTCTACGGCTCCGAACCCGAACCCGGCACCAACGGCCGCCGCATCCCCGTGCCGCGCGGCAAAATGCTGGGCGGCTCAAGCGCCATCAACGGCCTCGCCTTCGTCCGCGGCCAGGCCCAGGATTTCGACACCTGGGCACAGATGGGCAACCCCGGCTGGAGCCACGCCGACGTCCTGCCCTTCTTCAAGCGCATGGAACGTTTCGACGGCGGCGACCCCGCCTTCCGCGGCCAGGATGGCCCCCTCTGCGTCACCAACCCGCCCCCAAACGATCCCCTCTACGCCGCCCTCATCCAGGCCGCCGCCGAGCGCGGCATCCCCCACAACCCCGACTACAACGGCGCCACCCAGGACGGCATCGCCATGAGCCAGGCCAGCATCGCCGGCGGCCGCCGCATGAGCACCGCCCGCTGCTACCTCGCCCCCATCCGCCGCCGCCCCAACCTCCGCATCGCCACCGGCGCCCTCGCCCAGTCCCTCCTCCTCGACGGCACAAACTGCATCGGCGTCCGCTACACCCAGGCCGGCGCACTCCACGAAGCCCGCGCCGGCCGCGAAGTCATCGTCTCCGGCGGCTCCATCAACTCCCCCCAGCTCCTCGAACTCTCCGGCATCGGCCAGCCCCAACGCCTCGCCGATCTCGGCATCCCCATCCGCCACGCGCTGCCCGGCGTCGGCGAAAACCTGCGCGACCATTTCGCCCCCCGCACCCGCTGGGCCGTCGGCAAGCTCGGCATCACCTTCAACGATCGCGGCCGCGGCCTCGGCCTGGTCGCCCAGGCCCTGCGCTACGCCCTCACTGGCAAGGGCATGCTGGGCCAGGTCGCCGCCCCCATCCGCGCCTTCGTCCGCTCACGCGACGGCCTCGCCGCCCCCGACCTCCTCCTCGGCTGGGTCCCCATGCTCACCGAACCCGGCCCGCGCGGCCCCCGCATCGCCGCCCAGTCCGGCATGACCTGCTACGCCCACCCCATGCGCCCCGAAAGCCGCGGCCACATCCACATCACCTCCGCCGACCCCACACGCCCCCCCGCCATCACCTTCAACTTCCTCACCGCTCCCCCCGACGCCGAACTCACCATCCGCGCCATCCGCATCGCCCGCGCCATCATGACCGCGCCCGCCATGGCCCAGTTCCAGATCACCGAAATCGCGCCCGGCGCCCCCCAGACCACCGACGACGACATCCTCGACTGGGCCCGCCGCGCCGGCGAAACCACCTACCACCCCGTCGGCACCTGCAAAATGGGCCCCGACCCCATGGCCGTCGTCGACCACCGCCTGCGCGTCCACGGCCTCACCGGCCTGCGCATCGCCGACGCCTCGATCATGCCAACACTGACCTCGGGCAACACCAACGCCCCCTCCATCATGATCGGCGAAAAAGCCGCCGACATGATCATCTCGGATGCAAACTAAGCTCGGAGCCAAAAAGTAAGCATGTTCTTTTTTGAAAAAAAGAACCAAAAAACTTCGGCACATGACTTCGTCGACACTATCCACAGGGGAGCGGCGAAGCCAATAATTCACTGCTTCGCGCATCCCCCGAGCCCAGTTCGCACGAGCCCAAAACGGAAAAAGTCTTTTTGCTTCTTTTTCTTCAGAAAAAGAAGACTTCCTCTCCTCACCCCCGCGCCGCCAGCCTGTTCGCCGGCCGAGCCAGCCCCAGATGATCCCGCAACGTCACGCCCTCATACCGCGTGCGAAACATCCCCCGCCGCTGCAACTCCGGAATGACACCCTCGACAAAATCCTCAAGCGGCGTCGGGAAATAAGGCGACAGCATCGTGAACCCATCGGCCGCGCCCGCCTCGAACCAGGTCTCCATCAGGTCCGCCAGCCCCATCGCCGTGCCGACATAGACGAGATGGCCCAGGCTGAAGGTGAAGCGCCGCGCAAGTTCCCGCATCGACAGGTTCTCCCGCCGCGCGAGGTCGATCATCATCTTCTGCCGCGCCTTGGCGGCGTTGCTTGGCGGTAGATCGGGCAATGGTCCGTCGATCGCGAAGTTCCGCAGATCGAGCCCGCCGGATAGCCGCTGGATCGCCATCAGCGCGCCCTCGTCGGAGACCTCGTCCATCATCATCTTGTAGCGCGCCTGCGCTTCGGCCTCGCTGGCGCCAAGCACGAAGCGGATGCCCGGCATGATCTTCAGTTCGTCCGGTTTCCGCCCATGCGCCGCCATCCGCCCCTTGAGGTCGTCATAGAACGCCTTGGCCTCGCCGATCTCCACCTGCGCGGTGAACACCACATCCGCCGTGCGGGCTGCCAGCGCGCGCCCCGGCTCCGAGGAGCCCGCCTGGGCCACGATCGGATGTCCTTGTGGCGGCCGCGCGATATTCAGCGGCCCGCGCACCGAGAAATGCGGCCCCTTGTGGCCGAGCACATGCATCTTGGCCGGATCGATATAGCGCCCCGTCGCCCGGTCGCGAATGACCGCGTCGTCCTCCCAGCTGTCCCAGAGTCCCTTGACCACGTCGTAGAACTCTTCCGCCCGCTCATAGCGCAGCGCATGATCGACATGCCGCTCATGGCCGAAATTCTGCGCCTCGTCCTCGTTCTGCGAGGTCACCAGGTTCCAGCCCGCGCGGCCCTTGCTGATGTGGTCGATGGTGGCGAACTTGCGGGCGATATTGAACGGATCGTTGTACGTCGTGGTCGCGGTGGAAACGAGCCCGAGATGCGTCGTCACGGTCGCCAGCGCCGCCAGCAGCGTCAACGGCTCCAGCCGCACGCAGCGCGAGGCCCGCGCGATCACCTCGGGCGTATTCCCCGGCAAATAAAACGCCGGCGCCACCGCCGCGCTGTCCTGGAAGAACAGCATGTCGAACAGCCCGCGCTCCGCGACCTGCGCGAGGTGGACATAGTCAGAAAACTCCATGTCCGTCGGCAGCGCATCGGGCATCGCCCAATGCCCGGGCGGATGACAGAACGCGGTCAGGTGCATCCGCCGCCGGGTCGACATCGGGTGGCCTACTTGAAGTGCGGCATGACGTCGGCGGCCAGCAGCTCCAGCGTCTCGGCATCGTTCCGGAAGGCGCTGCTGATCACCATCTGGATCCCCGCATCGCGATACTGCCCGACGAGATCCGTCAGTTCGGCCAGCGAGCCGGAGAAGCCACGGAAATGCGGCCCGGCATTCAGCCGCTCCATCTTCGCCGCCAGCGCTGCGGGATCGCGGGCGAGCAACAGCGCGATCGTGTTGGTGCGCTCGATGCTGTCATAGTCGCGCCCGGCATCCTCGCAATGCTTGCGCAGGATCGCGAGCTTGTGCCGCACGGTCGCGGGATCGCCGAACAGGTTGCAGGCATTGCCATGCCGCGCCACCGCCCGCAGCGTCATCTGCTCGCCGCTGCCACCGATCATGATCGGCGGATGCGGCTGCTGCAGCGGCTTCGGCTCAAGTATGGCGTCCTCGGCATGGAACCACTGGCCGTGAAACGTCGTGCGCTCCTGCGTCCAAAGCGCCTTGATCAGCCGCACCGCCTCGACCATCTGGCGAATGCGCGTCGCCGGCTCGGCCGGAAACTCGTAGCCATACTGCTTGTATTCCGTCTCGAACCAGCCGGCGCCGAAGCCAAACGTCAGCCGCCCGCCGCTGATCTGATCCACCCCCGCCGCGATCTTGGCGATCAGCGCGGGGTTCCGGTAATGCACCGAGGAGACCAGCGTCGCGAGCCGGATCTTGCTCGTCACCGCCGCCAGCGCCGAGAGGATTGTCCACCCCTCCATGAACGGCTCCTCTGGCGCCCCGGCGATGGGGATCTGGATCAGGTGGTCCATCACCGAGAACCACGAAAACCCGTTCTCCTCCGCCCAGCGCACCTTGGCGGAGACCCCGGGAAAGATGCCAGCTGCGCCGCCGGGAAAGTGCCAGGAGGGGTTATGAATACCGAATTTCATGCAGCATCTCCTTGCGATGGACGTGAAGCCGAAGCGATACGCGCAAACCGCGGCGCGATCTATCCCCGTTGCGGCCAGTTGGGCCGCATCCCCCGCGCAATCGCAACGACCGACAGCATCACCGGCACCTCCACCAGCACGCCCACAACCGTCGCCAGCGCCGCCCCGCTCTCGAAGCCGAACAGCGCGATCGCCGTCGCCACCGCAAGCTCAAAGAAATTGCTCGCCCCGATCAACGCCGACGGCGCCGCTACCGCAAAACTCTCGCCGCACCCGCGGTTGAACAGCAGCGCCAGCCCCGCGTTGAAATACACCTGGATCAGGATCGGCACCGCCAGCAGCACGATCACCAGCGGCTGCGCGATGATCTGCGGCCCCTGCAGCGCGAACAGCAGCACCAGCGTCGCCAGCAGCGCCGCGATCGACACCGGCCCCAGCCGCGCCCGCGCCCGCTCCAGCGCGTCCCCACCCTTTGCAATCAGCCGCCCGCGCCAGGCCTGCGCGATCACCAGCGGCACCAGGATGAACAGCACCACCGACAGCGCAAGCGTGTCCCACGGCACCGCGATGGCGGAAATCCCCAGCAGCAGCCCGACGATCGGCGCGAAGGCGACCAGCATGATCGCGTCGTTCAGCGCCACCTGCGACAGCGTGAACTCCGCATCCCCGTCGACCAGGTTCGACCACACGAACACCATCGCCGTGCAGGGGGCGGCGGCCAGCAGGATCAGCCCCGCCGTATAGCTCTCGATCTGCCCCGCCGGCAGCCAGGGGCGGAACAGCCAGCCAACAAACACCCAGGCCAACAGCGCCATCGAGAACGGCTTGACCAGCCAGTTGATCCCCAGCGTCACCGCGATCCCCCGCCAATGCCGCCCGACCTGACGCAGCGCCGCGGGGTCGATGCGCATCAGCATCGGCACGATCATCAGCCACACCAGCACAGCGATGGGAATGTTGATCTGCGCGATCGTCGCCCGCCCCAGCATCTGGAACGGGCCCGGCAGAATCACGCCAAGGGCGATCCCGCCGGCCATGCACAACGCCACCCACAGGGTCAGATACCGCTCGAAGATATTCACGCCCACTCCATGCCCAATGCCCTCGCGGGCGCCGCCGTCACGATCCGGCCGCATCGTCGCACTTTCGCGCCGGAGGTTCAAAACACCCGGCCCCACCCGCCGCTTGCGCGCTCCCCCCCGGCCGGTCCAATCTTCCCGTAAAGACCATCGGGGAGACACCAATGAACGCGCCCATCCGCATCGACCACGACGCCCTGGCCGCCACCCTGCCGCTCGACAAGTTCGACGTTGGGAACCCCCAGCTGTTCCAGGACGACGTCTGGATGCCCTATTTCGCCCGTCTGCGGCGGGAAGAGCCGGTGCACTACTGCGCCGACAGCCGCTTCGGCCCCTATTGGTCGGTCACCAAGTACAAGGACATCATGACCGTCGAGGTCAACCACAAGGTGTTCTCCTCCGACTCCATGCTCGGCGGCATCACCATCCGCGACGCCCCCAAGGAGTTCCGTCGCCCCTCCTTCATTTCGATGGACCCGCCCAAGCACGATGAGCAGCGCCGCGTGGTGCAGCCCATCGTCGCCCCCGGCAACCTCGCCAACATGGAAGCCACCATCCGCGAGCGCACCCAGCGCGTGCTCGACGGACTGCCGCGCAACGAGACCTTCAACTGGGTCGAGCGCGTATCCATCGAGCTGACCACCATGATGCTGGCGACCCTGTTCGACTTCCCCTTCGAGGACCGCAAGCTGCTCACCTGGTGGTCCGACGTCGCCACCGCCGACATCAACGGCGGCGGCCCGATCGACAGCGACGAGAAGCGCGAGGCCGAGCTCAAGAAATGCCTAGACTATTTCAGCCGCCTCTTCGTCGAGCGCCAGGCCCAGCCGATGCGCCATGACCTGCTCTCGATGCTCGCCCATGGCGAGGCGACGCGGAACATGCCGCCCAAGGAATTCCTCGGCAACCTCATCCTGCTCATCGTCGGCGGCAACGACACCACGCGCAATTCGATGAGCGCCTCGGTGCTCTTCCTCAACCGCCACCAGGAAGAATACGCCAAGCTGCGCGCCAACCACGGCCTGATCGATAGCATGGTCCCCGAGGTGATCCGCTACCACACGCCGCTCAGCCACATGCGCCGCACAGCGTTGGCCGACTTCGAGCTCGGCGGCAAGCAGATCAAGGCCGGCGACAAGGTCGTCATGTGGTACGTCTCGGGCAACCGCGACGAGGACGCCATCGAGACGCCCGACGAGTTCATCATCGACCGCGCGCGTCCCCGCCAGCACCTCTCCTTCGGCTTCGGCATCCATCGCTGCGTCGGCAACCGCCTCGGCGAAATGCAGCTGAAGATCCTTTGGGAGGAAATCCTCAAGCGCTTCGACCGCATCGAGGTCGTCGGGCCGGAGAAGCGGGTGTTCTCCTCCTTCGTCCATGGGATCACCGAACTGCCGGTCCGCATCCCGGGTTGAGCGACACCGAGGACATCCTCGACGGCTACGAGGCCCGCTCCTGGCGGGCGGCGGCGCGCAGCCAGCGCGCCGCCGGGCGTCCCTTCGTGCTCGGCCGCCGCGAGGGCGCCTATGTCTGGAACCGCGAAGGCACCCACCGCCTGCTCGACGCCACCTGCTCCGGCGGCGTCCACAGCCTCGGCCACCGCAACCCCGCCATCCTCAAGGCCCTCCGCGACGCGCTCGACGGCGGCCTCGATGGCGGCCTGTGGATGCTGCCCAACGCCGAACTGCTCGCGCTCCAGGACGCCCTCGCCGCCGCCTCCCCTCTGCAACTCTGCCGCAGCGTCATCACCCTGAGTGCATCCCAGGCCGCCGACCTCGCCATCGCCTTCGCCTTCCGCCTCACCGGCCGCCACGGCGTCGTCGCCTACCGCTACGGCTACCACGGCAACACCGGCTTCTCGGCCATGGCCACCGGCGGCGACAGCGAGGGCATCCGCGCCCACTACAACCTGCCCGACGGCAACTCGCGCTTCTTCGACCACTACGGCGACCTCGACTCCGTCGCCGCCCTGGTCGACCACACCACCGCCGCCGTCATCCTCGAACCCATGGACTACGAAACGTTTTCTCCGGCCCCACCGGGCTACCTCGCCGCGCTCAGCGACCTCTGCCACGCCCGAGGAGCAAAACTCATCATCGACGAAACCCGCACCGGCCTCGGCCGCGCCGGGCGCATGTGGATGTGCACGACCGACGATTTCGTCCCCGACCTGATCGTCTGCGGCAAAGGCCTCTCCGGCGGCCTCTACCCGGTCGCCGCCCTGCTCACCACCGCCGAAATCCACGAGGCCTGCATCAACACCCACGACTACGCCTACACCTCCAGCCTCGGCGGCAACGAGCTCGCCGCCGCCGTCGGTTGCGCCGTGGTCGCCGAAGTCACCTCCTCGGCCCTGGCCGCCAGTGTCGCCGCCCTCGCAGCCCGCTTCACTCAGCGCTTCGCCGACCTCCGCCGCCGCCACCAGGCGCTCTTCTCCGAAGGCACCATCACCGGCGGCATCGCCACCATCGGCGTGCGCGACCACGCCACCGCCAAGCGCCTCGCCAACGCCCTCTTCGACCTCGGCGTCCTCCCCCACAGCGTCTCGGTCATCGACCCCGCGGTCATCAAGTTCATGCCCGTCCTCACCGCCGGCCCCACCATCGCCGACGAAATCGCCGACGCCCTCGACCGCGCGGCAATCAGCCTACCATAGGCTGCCTGCCCGTCTGACCTGCGGCGCGGCGGTGTGCTCTATTAATTGGCCGAGCGTCGTGGCGAAGGTGAAGGCAAGGGGACCAGCGCATGTCGATCCAAGTCACACTCCCAGCCGGTACCAGTGCCGCTACCGTCTCAGCACCATTCGGCGCCATAGGCCCCGCCGCAATCGCGCAGAACGACCTCTCCCAGGATGCCGGCCTGATTCTTGGCGCACTTGAGATCGTCACCATCTTTCCCGGCGGCAACGCGACCCTGCCATCCGTCAGCCAATCCACCGCCGTAGCGGCTTCGGTGCCCACCGCCAGCAATCTCGGCATTATTCCCGATCACTACACGCTGCTTTTCAACGCCAATCCCGCACTTACTACGGCGATTGGCGGCGCAAATACCGCGCTTGTCGTATCCTCCGCCAACGCGAGCTTCGCCTATAACAACCAGATAACCGGCGCCACGATCGACCTCGGTGGTGGAATCAACGCGTTTTCCGAAGCCTTCGCCAATTCCTCGGCCACGATTAATCTCGACGGCGGTGCGGCGCTCGGCACCGCCGCGGCGATTGTCGACCTATCGCGTGGCGCAACGACGGTGAATGCCTTCGCCAATGCCTTTGTCGATGTCGTCGGCGGCAATGGCCGTGTCGTGGCCGTGGGCGGCGAGGTCGCGATTGAAATCTCGGCGGGATCGGGGGGGGGCGCCGACCATCAACTGCGGACCGGCAGGCACACAGATCGACCTGTTGCCCGGCGGCTGATCAGCGATCATTGAGCCCGGAGCGGCCAATGTCGTTGTGATCGCCACCGGCCTGGGCGGAAGTCAAACCCTGTTCGGCGGCAACGCCACTGTCGGCCTGCAGACCCTGAGCGCACCCGCCTTCACCGGATCCGCCACGGTATTCGGCGGAATCGGCTGTTTCCAAGGTGGACTTGCCGGTGGCAACACCCTGCTCGCTGGCACCGTCCAGGGCACTACCACGCTTGTTGGTGCCGGTGACGGCGATCAACTCTACAATTGGGGGGCGGGAAATCTGCTGATTGCCGGAGCCGGCGCCGAGACCCTGTCGTCATTCCTGGGCACGCCGACAATCGGCGGCAGTGTGCCGGTCCCAACCGGCGGCGAGACTTTCATCACAGCCAATGGCGTCGGTGCGACCGCACTGATCAACGCCAGTTATTACGGACAGGACACTATCAAACTTGGATCTGGAAATAGTACCGTCAATCTCGGTCATGATTTCGGTGGTGTCATCCAAGACAACACACTCGATGTGATCAATCCCGGCGGCACGATCAATGTGTTCGCTTGGCTCGGTCAAAGCCAAAGTAAGGCATTGGGCCTCGCCGACTGGGACCGCCTCGTGCTCGCACCTGGCGAATCCGTATCCGCAACATCAACCACGCCTGCGCTGGAAGCTATGCTGCTGAGTGACGGAACCACCCTCTTTTTTACCCTGTTCGGTGGCCCGCTGGAGAACTTCGGCAGTTACTGGTCCTGAACGACCAGATCCTCGCCGATGCCCACGGGCCCTGGACGAACGGTGCCGCCTGCCTGCATCTTGCGCCATCGACCCGCGCCCGCACGCTCGAGATCACCCGTCTCGCGCATGGCCAGCGCTACTGGGTCAGCGCGGACACACGGGAAGGAACAGCACCATGGGCGCACTCGACGGCAAGATAGCCATCATCACCGGCGGCACGAGCGGCATCGGCGAAAGCGCCGCCGAGGTCTTCATCGCCGAAGGCGCCACCGTCATCGTCTCCGGCCGCCGCCGCGACGTCGGCGAGGCGCTCGCCACCCGCCTCGGCCAGAACGCCAGCTTCGTCCAATGCGACGTCGCCCTCGAGGGCGAGGTGAAGGCCCTCATCGACGGCACCGTCGCCCGATTCGGCCGCCTCGACTGCCTCTTCGCCAACGCCGGCTTCGGCATTACGCCGACCTCGATCACCGAGCTTGACATGGCCGAATACGACCGCCTGATGGCCACCCTCGTCCGCGGCGTCGTCCTCGGCATGAAATACGCGGGGAAGGTGATGATGGCGCAGGGCTCGGGCAGCATCATCAACACCGCCTCGGTCGCCGGCTACACCGCCGGCGGCTCGTCGCATTCCTATTCCGCCGCCAAGGCCGCGGTCATCCACTTCACCAAATGCGTCGCCGCCGAACTCGGCGAGCACGGCGTGCGCGTGAACTCCATCTCCCCCGGCGCCATCGTCACCGGCATCTTCGGCAAGGGCATGGGCCTCGACCACGGCGCCGCCGACCGCGCCATCGCCACCCTCAAGGCCGGCTTCGCCAAGGCCCAGCCCATCCCCCGCGCCGGCATGCCCGAGGACATCGCCCGGGCCGCCGTCTACCTGGCCTCCGACGCCGCGAGCTTCGTCAACGGCATCGACCTCGTCGTCGACGGCGGCCTGATCACCGGCCAGCGCTTCTCCCAGGCCCTCGCCGGCCGCAACGCGCTGCGCGCTGGTATCCAGGCGGAAGTCGATAAAGGCTGAGCGCTAAACGGGCTCTGCCGGCAGCCGGTAGAGCCTTCTTTTCCCTATCCCCGCGCCGCCGGGCAGTTCGCCTTGAGAAACGTCTGGATATGCCGCACCGCCAGCGGAATCAGCTCCGGCGGGTCTTTCCACGGATACAGGCTCACTTGTCCGTTCGGTGCCAGCCGGGCGCTTTCCATCGCCACCGCATAAGGGTGCGCCGGCACATCGTCGGGCAGCACCATGATCGGCGTCGGGCAGCTGCGCACGAAGTCGCGGGTGACGGTGAAGACGAAGTCGGGGTCGGTGCGATACATCCGGGTCAGAAAGGCCTCGACCATCGCCATGGTGATCTCGGGGCGGCGGGCGCAGAGGGCGGGGCCCCATCCGGTCATGTTGTTGTTGAAGAACATGTCCCGCGCCTCAGGCCGCGAGCCGCTGGGCTGCGTCAGCACGGCGGCAACCACGCGATCGGCCGCGCGGCGGATCAGGTTCCAGCTGAAAGGTCCGCCGATGCAGAAGCCCAGCACCATGAACCTGTCGATGCCGAGATGGTCCATCAGGCCCAGCTGGTCGTCGGTATAGGCATCCCACGGCCGGTCGATCTCGAGTGGCCCGGAGGATTGCCCGCCATTGGCATTGCGCAGGTCCATGGTGATGCAGCGATAATCGCGCGACAGGATCTCCATCGCGTTGAACGGCGCCTTCTCGGCGACGAAGGGCATCGTCGCGTTCAGGCCACCGCCGGGGATCAGCAGCAGCGGGAAGCCGGACCCCGCCTCCTGGTAATGGATGCGGACGTCGCCGCGGTCATAGAACGGCATCGGCATTCTCCCCTGGATGCGACAAACCTGCGCCCGATCCGACGATGTTCGGCATAAACCGGTCTCGGCGCAACACGCGCGCCGCGATCACGCCGGCCCGATGGCCTGCGGCAGGTTGTGCATATGCAGCGCGAGCCGCTCGATCTGCGGACAGACGGCGGCGCTGACCTCGACGTCATCGACCGTCTCCGCCCAGGCCTGGCGAAAGCACACGAGCCAGCCCTCGATCTCCGCCGGCCCGATCGCCACATGCAAATGCCGCCGCCGCAGCATGGGATGGCCATACTTGTCGGTGAACAGCGGCGGCCCGCCGAGCCAGCCGGTGAGGTATTCGAACAATTTCTGCTCGGCAGAGACCAGGCTTGGCGGATGCAGCGCGCGGCAGGCAGCGGCCTCGGGCAGGCTGTCCATCAGGTCGTAGAAGCGCCGGGTGAAGGCGCGCACCGCCGCCTCTCCGCCGATACGCTCATAGGGGGTCGTCACGTCGCGTCACCTCTGCCGGTCCTGGCCGCGAAGTGTTGGCGCGAAGCCATGGCGCACGCAAGCACCCGCCGACGCAGCGGTTTGCGCCGGCGCGATCCTCTGGCACAAGGGCGCAACCTGGGGGATGATCGCGTCCCCGCCCCGTTCACCCTCCGCAAGGAAAACCGCCGTGAAATACCTGCACACCATGATCCGCGTGTCGTCCATCGACGACACCATCGCCTTTTTCAGCATCCTCGGCATGAAGGAGATCCGCCGCTATTCCAGCGAAAAGGGCCGCTTCACCAACGTCTTCCTCGCCGCCCCCGGCGATGAGGCGGTGCCCCTCGAGCTCACCTACAATTGGGACCCCGAGGAGTACAAGGGCGGTCGCAATTTCGGCCATCTCGCCTATGCCGTCGACAACATCTACGACACCTGCAACGCCTTCATCGCCCACGGCGTGACCATCAACCGCCCGCCGCGCGAGGGAAAGATGGCCTTTGTGCGCACGCCCGACGGCATCTCGATCGAGATCCTGCAGGCCGGCGATGCCCTCGCCCCCGCCGAGCCCTGGACCAGCATGCCCAACGTCGGCAGCTGGTGACTTCACGGCGCCGCCGGCCATCCGGCGGCGCCTCGCCACCTCGCGGTGTATTTTCCCGGCTCTCGAAACCAAAGGAGATGGCTATGCGTGGACTGCGCCTCGGACTGACTGTTGCGCTCGGCGCCTTGATCAGCCTCGGCACCCTGCCTGCTGCCGCGCAGACCATCGCGCCGCCGGCCGACATCGCCGCGCGCAAGCAGCTCAACATCGCCCTCTTCGCCGCCTTCCCGCCCATGGCCTACAAGAACGTCGAAACCAACGAGCTGATCGGAATCGACGTCGATCTCGCCAATTACGTCGGCCAGAAATTCGGCGTCGCCATCGGATGGCAGGAAACCTCCTACGAGGCGGCGGTGAACTCCTTGACCACCGGCCGCGTCGACCTCGCCTTCAGCCTGCTTGACGATCCCGCCGCCGCCGACCGGCTCGACTACGTGCCCTATCTCAGCTCCGGCATGCTGCCCTACACGCTGGCCTCGCATGCCCCGATCCCGACCGCGCTCGATCTCTGCGGCCTCAAGGTCGGCGCCAACCGGCGCAACGGGTTCGATGCGGCGATGCGCAAATGGAGCGACGCCAATTGCCTGCCCGCCAAGCGCCCGGCGATCGAGGTGATGGAAACCGATGGCACGCCGGCGGCGCGGCTGCAGCTCAAGCAGGGGCGCGTCGATGCCATCGTGCAGAGCAGCGAATCCGTGCCCTACACGATGCAGCTGGAGAAGGGCGTCTACGTGAAGATCGGCAAGGCGTTGACCTCGCAGATGATCGTCATCGCCTTCCCGAAGCGCTCGGCCGCGCTGCGCGACGCAGTGGTGGCGGTGATGAAAGCCGCAGTCGCCGACGGCAGCTACGCCAAGGCGCTGGCCAAGCATGGCCTCGAGGACAACTCGCTCGCCGACCAGATCGCCGCACGCTGACCCGGAGGATCACCGCATGCCGAAGGCCGCGCTCGACTGGGGCGGACTGCAGTACGACGAGGCCGGCAGCGGCGATCCGCTGCTGCTGGTCTCCGGCCTCAACGGCTTGGCCGCGCCCTGGCAGACGATCGTGCCTGGGCTTGCCGAGCGGTTCCGGGTCATCACCCACGATCACCGCGGTCTTGGCCGCAGCGATGCCTGGGCGGGGCCCTATAGTGTCGACCAGATCGCCGCCGATGTGCTGGGGCTGATGGATCGGCTCGGCATCGCCCGGGCGCATATCGTCGGCCATTCGCTGGGCGGGGCCGTGGCGCAGGCGATCGCGGCCGATCATCCCGCGCGGGTCGGCGGTCTGGTGATCTACGCGAGTTGGCCAGGCAAGGACGCCTTCTTCGACCGCACCATGCTGATGCGGCGCGAGGTGTTGTTGCAGCAGGGCATCGAGGCCTTCCTGCGTACCGGCCCGCTCGGCATCTATCCGCCGCGCTGGGTGCGCGACAACGACGCCGCGCTGACCGCGGCCCTGCCGGCGGCGGTGGCGGCCTTCCCGGGGGTGGAAAAGATGGTCGCGCGCATGCAGGCCTGCCTTGACCACGAGCGCCGGGCGTCCCTGCCGCGCATCGCCGCGCCGACGATGGTGATCGGCATGCAGGATGACGTGGCGACACCGGCCTACAGTTCGATGGAAATCGCCGCGGCCATTCCGGACGCGCAACTCGTGCTGCTGCCTTATGGCGGGCACAACGCCCACCAGGTGGTTCCTGCCGAATTGCAGGCCCACCTTCTCGCGTTTTTCACATCGTCGCAGGTCTCGGCTGCACTTTAGGCCGGCTTGATGTTCCAGAACACCGCCGTGCCATCGAGAATGCCGGTGATGTTGCTGCGATAGGCGGTCGGCTGAAGATATTCGCCGACGGGGATGTAAGGCACCTCCTCGATGGCGAGCATCTGGATGTCCCGGCAGATGCGCTGCTGCGTCGCCAGGTCGCTCGCCTCGAGCCAGTTTTGGCGCAGCTGTTCCATCCGGTCGCTGCGATAGAAGCCGGTGGCGCTGCCGTCGCCCCGCAGGCTGGTGTTGCCGACCGGCGTCAGCCAGTCGATGCCCTGCCAGTTGGCCACGCCCACGCTCCAGCCGCCCTGCGCCACCGGCTCGCGCTTGACCTGGCGCTGCAGCACGCCGCCGAAGTCGGTCGCGATGATCTCGACATCGAAACCGAGGCGGCGCAGCAGGTCGCCAGTGACGTCGCCGAGCGGCTTCTGCACGGTCGAATTCATCGGCACCAGGATGGCGACCTTCTCACCGTTGTAGCCGGCGGCCTTGATGTCGGCCCGGGCCTTGGCGATGTCGCGCGGGCCACGGAAGACGTCGAGGCCGGCGTCGCTGGCCATCGGCGTGCCCGGCCCGAAATAGCCGAGCGGAGTAACCTGGTAGTGCGGATCGTCGCCGGCAACCGCGGTCATATATGCGGTCTGATCGACGGCGCGCAGCACCGCGCGGCGGATGGCGGGATTATCGAACGGGGGATGGAGGTGGTTGAGCCGCACCATGCAGGTATAGCCACGGGGATCGAGGATGCGGGTGGTGACGCTGGGGGCGCGCTTGAGCAGCGGCATCAGATCGTGCGGCGCGGTTTCCTGCCAGTCCTGCTCACCGGATTGCAGGGCGGCGGCCCCGGTCGCGGCATCCGGCATGGTGGTCCAGACGACGCGATCGTAATGAACGATCTTCGGCCCGGCCGTCCATTCGGTCTTGCCGTCCTGCCGCGGCACATAGCCGTCGAAACGGGCATAGACGTTGCGCGCACCCTGGATGCGCTCGTCGGCCACGAAGCGGAACGGGCCGCTGCCCATCACCTCCGTCAGCGGCTTGAAGGCATCCTGGACCGCGAGGCGCTCGGGCATCATGAAGGGTGCCTGCAGCGCGGGCTTGCCGAGCGCGATGGGCAGTAGCGGAAACGGCCGCTTGAGACGGAAGCGGATGATGCGGTCATCGGGCGATGACAGCTCATCGGTGGCGTCCATCAGCGCCGCGCCGAAGGCATCGCGCTTGGCCCATCGGCGGATGCTCGCCGTACAGTCGCGCGCCAGCACCTTGCTGCCGTCATGCCAGAGCAGGCCGTCGCGCAGCGTGAGGTCCCATTGGCGGCCGTCGTTCGATACGACGTGGCCGGCGAGCATCTGCGGCGAGGCCTCCATCGCGGCGTTCATGCCGTAGAGCGTGTCGTAGACCATGTAGCCGTGGTTGCGGGTGACGAAGGCCGAGGCGTAGATGGGATCGACGAAGGTGAGATCGATCACCGGAATGAAGCGCAGCGTTGTCTGCGCCGCGGCGCGGGAAATGCCAGGGGCGGCGAGGCCGGCCGTGATCGCGGAGGCGCCCGCGATCAGGCGGCGGCGGGAGACGGTCATGAAGTCTTCCTTTCGGTTTGAGAAAGCCATGACGTCTCCGTCCCCTCGGGTAGCGCTCAGGCAGTCCCCGGGGCTCTACCCGGCGAAGGCGGCCTGCGCTTCCGGCAGGTCCCAAATGCGTTGGATGGCGGCGGCGCCGGCGGTGGCGATCGCCTGCTCGTCGGCATAACGATAGCGGCCACCGGCGACGCGGATATCGCCATCGACCATGACGATATCGATATTGGAGCGATTGGCCAGAGCCACCAGGCCGCGCCGGGGATCGTAGATCGGCTGCACCATGGGGTCGGAGAGATCAACGACGGTAATATCCGCCGTCGTGCCAGGGGTCAGCGTGCCGAGATCAGGCCGGTTGATGGCGGCGGCCGCCTGCGCGGTGACGGCATCGATCAGCTCGGGGCTGTTGGCAACATCGGCCTTCCCCGCTGCGATTTTCGAAATCAGCGAGGCCGCGTTCAGCTCGCCGAGGAGGTCGAGATTGTAGCCGTCGGTGCCGATGACGGTGCGGATGCCGGCGCCGGCGAAACGCGTGAAGGCGGCCGTGCTGCCGGCGCGCGCGAACACGCGCGGACAGTTCAGCACGGTGACCCCGCGGGCGGCCATCAGATGCAGGTCGCTCTCGCTGCTGGAAATGCAGTGGGCCGCCAGCAGGTCGGGCGCCAGCAGGCCGAGCCAGTCGAGATACTCCGCCGGCGTGCGCCCCTGGTAGCGCGCCTTTATGGTGGCGACCTCATCCGGCCCCTGGGCGACATGGGTGGTGATGGGAATGCCGAGCGCACGGGCGGTGGCGGCACAGCTGCGCAGGAAATCGGGGCCGCAGGTGTCCGTGGCGTGCGGGCTCATCGTGACCTGCAGGCGGCCCTCGGAATGACCATGCCACTGGGCATGAAGCGCCTTCCAGGCGGCGAGGTCGGCGGCGCCGTCATCACCGGCATACCGCACGACCCCGTCCGCGCCGGCCTGAGCGTTGGAGGTCGAGAACAGATAGGGCGCGCCATAGAAGCGGATGCCCATTTCGGCCGCCGCATCGAACATCTCGGGAATCCCGGCGCGGAACGGCTCCATCACTGTTGTAGCGCCGCCCTTCAACAATTGCAGAATGCCGAGCCGGGCGATGGCCATCCGCTCCTCGCGCGAGAGGATCTCGATGCCGCGCCGGCTGAGCGGCATGAGGATGGTGTAGACGATGCTCTTGTTGTTCTTCCGCCCGTTGCCGTCCTCGCTGTGGGTGCGCGCCACCTGTTCGCTGAAGCAATGGTTGTGCAGGTTCATCAGCCCGGGCAGCACGAAGCGGCCGGGGCGGTCATGCACCTCATCGGCCTGCGGGCGGCTCGGTGTAACCGCCGCGATGCGCTTGCCCTCCACCAGCACCCAGTGATCGCGCAGCACCGATTGCACGCCGTCGCGATGCGCGAGCACATAGGTGCCGAAAATCGCGGTACTGCTCACGGCTTTGCCTCGTAGCGGAGGAAGTTGGCGGCGATCTCCTCGCCGGTGGCGATCCATACGTCCGGGCAGGACTGCACGTAGGTCAGGAACTCCCGCAGCAGCCTCAGGCGCATCGGCCGCCCGCTGCACTGCGGATGCAGCACGGTGGTCACCATCGCCCCCCAGTCGCGCACCTCGTCGAGCTCGTCCTTCCAGATCGACAGCACATGCTCCTTAGGAAAGATCGGCCGCGGGCTGAAGCGGGCGGACAGGCCATGCATCCAGTCGTCGTAGCTCGCCGTCACCGGCAGCTCGATCGTGCCGCGCGCCCCGTCTGCGAGCCTATGCCGATACGGCCGCACATCGTCGCGAAAGCTCGAGGTGTAGACAATGCCATGCCGCACCAGGCTCGCGCGCAACTCCTCGGTGAACTCGCCATAGGGCGCGCGATATCCCTTCGGCACTACGCCGAGCCGGCGCTTCAGCGCGTCAAACCCCATCTCGACTTCCTGCTCGATCAAGGGATCGCCGGGATCGGGCAACAGATGATGGTAGCCGTGATGGCCGATCTCATGGCCGGCCTTGAGGATCGATTCCGCCATCGCCGGATGCGCGTCGACCGACCAGCCGGTGATGAAGAAGGTCGCCTTGAGGCCAAGCTGATCCAGCAGCTCCAGCAGCTTCGGCACGCCGACCCGCGCCTCATAGCCGCCATAGCTCATGGTGATCAGGCGCTGGGCATGCAGCGCGTCCTTGCTGGTCCAGGCGGTCTCGGCATCGACGTCGAAGGAGAGGAAAAGTGCCGAAGTGAATGGCGCGGGCCAGGGAAACACGGGCGCCGGGTCCGCCGTGTTGGCCGGCGCAATGGGGATGGTGGCGAGGGCCTTATTGTCCAGCATTGATCGTTGCCTTCTCGAGTGCGTTGGGCGTGAGTTTCCATTTGGCGAGCAGTTTTGCGTAGCTTCCATCAGCGATCATCGCATCGAGCGCGGCGGCGACGGCCTGTTGCAACGCCGTGTCCTTCACCGCCAGGGCGATGCCGTTGAGGCTGCCGCCGAACGGCGCGCCGAGGGTCTGGAACGCACCGGGCTCCTGGTCCATCACATAGGGCAGCGTTTCGTTACCCTGCACGGCCGCATCGATCCGCCCCTGCTTCAACTGGCTGCGGGCATCGGCCGAGCCATCGGTGCCAACGAAGACGATCTGCCGGTCAGCCGGGCAGTTGGCCTCGCTCCAGGCGGCGATGTTCTTCGGAAACAGCGTCCGCCGGCTCGCCCCCACCTTGCGGCCACACAATGCCGCCGCCTCCGTGAATTCGCCGGCGCGGGCCTGCTGGATGAGAAACTGCGGGGCGGTGCGCAGATAGTCGACAAAGCTAGCCGCGTCATGGCGCGTGGCGACGTCGCTCATGCCCGACAGAATGGCATCGACCCGCCCGGTCTGCAGCGCCGCCAGCATCTGATCAAAGCTTGTCTCCTGCCACACCGCCCGCCGCCCGACCTCCGCCGCGATGGCGTTGCCAAGCTCGACGTCGAAGCCGGTGAGCACACCCGTGGCGGGATCGCGGAACTCCAGCGGCGGATAGTTCGGCACGTTGGCGAAAGTCAGTGTCGCGGTCTGCGCCTGAACGAAGGCGGCAGGCAGGCACAGCAGAATCGTGGCCATCAGCCGTCTCATTACCATCTCCTCAAAAACATCACCGGCGAATCACCGCGGAGAGAAAAGCCTGTGTGCGCGGCTCGCGCGGATGGGCCAGGATGTCGGCGGGCGCACCCTGCTCGACGATCGTACCCCCATCCATGTAGACGACGCGATCCGCCACCTCGCGGGCGAAACCGAGCTCGTGGGTGACGACAATCATCGTCATGCCGCTCGCCGCGAGTTCCCGCATCACCGCCAGCACCTCGCCGACCAGTTCAGGATCGAGCGCGCTGGTCGGCTCATCGAACAGCATGAGCTCGGGCTTCATCGCGAGCGCGCGGGCGATGGCGACGCGCTGCTGCTGACCGCCGGACAACTCGGCCGGATAGCTCGCGGCCTTGTCCGCCAGCCCCACGCGGCGCAGCAGCTCGCTGGCCTCCGCGGTCGCCTCGCCTGGCGGGCGACGCAGCACCTGCACCGGCCCCTCGACAATATTCTGCAGCGCCGTCATGTGGGCGAACAGATTGAAGCGCTGGAACACCATCCCGGTCCGCCGCCGCTGCCGCGCGATCTGGGATTCCGAGAGCCGATGCAGCCGCCCGCCGTCGATGCGGCTACCCAACAGTTCACCATCGAGCCAGATGCCGCCAGCATCGACCTCGGTCAGCTGATTGACACAGCGCAACAGCGTCGTCTTGCCCGAGCCCGATGCCCCGATCAGACACAGCACCTCGCCGCGCGGCACGTCGAGGGAAACGCCTTTCAGCGCCTCGAAACTTCCGAAGCGCTTGCGCACATCGCGAATGGCAACCAGCGGCCCACTCATCGCCGCACCTTCGCGATCCCGCGGGCAAAATGCCGCTCCAGCAGCATCTGCAGCGGCGTCAGAACCGAAACGACCAGCAGATACCACAGCCCTGCCACGATCAGCAGTTCGATCACCCGTGAGTTGGCGTAGTAGATATTCTCCGCATTGTGCAGCACTTCGGGATACTGGATCACGGAGGCCAGCGACGTCGCCTTCACCATGCCGATGAACTCGTTGCCGAGCGGCGGCAGCACGACGCGCATCGCCTGCGGCAGCACGATGCGCCACAGCGTCATAAGCCGCCCCATGCCGATCGACTGCGCCGCCTCGAACTGCCCGGAATCGACCGAGAGAATGCCGGCGCGGATCACCTCCGACGTATAGGCGCCCTGGTTGATCCCAAGCCCGAGCAGCGCCGAGAGAAACGGCGTCATCACATCGACCGCCCGCGCCGACCACAGTCCGGGTATGCCGATGACGGGAAATACCAGCGCCAGATTGAACCAAAGCAACAATTGCAGGATCAGCGGCGTGCCGCGGAACAGCCACGTGTAGCCGGCCGCGACCGACTTCAGCACCGGGTTGGGCGACAGCCGCATCACCGCGATCGCCACCCCAATCGCAATCCCCAGCGCCATCGCGAGCACTGCCATGATGACGGTGTTGCGGATGCCATCGAGGATCACCGGCACGGTAAGGAACCGCGCAACATAGGGCCACTCGATCTGCCCTCCGGCGAAGGCGCGGGCGAGCAGCAGGATCAGGAAGACGATGATCCCGGCGGCCAGCCAGCGCCCCCAATGCGTACGCCGTGCCGCCGGCAGATCGGAGAGATCGGGGAAACCGGCGACGTGCGTGCCCTTTCCGCTCACAGCGGCGAGGCGTTCACCAGCGGCTCGGCGACCGCGTTGGCGCCCAGTTCATACTTATCGAGAATGGCCTTGTAGCTGCCATCGGCGATCATGCCGGCCAGCGCCGCCTTCACCGCGTCGAGCAGGGCCGCGTCGCCCTTGCGGAAGCCGATGCCCTGATAGCCGAGCGTGAACGGCGCACCGACGATGCGGTACTTCCCTGCCTCGTTCTGCATGGCATAGGGCAGCGTCTCGCTGCCCTGCACCGCAGCGTCGATCCGTCCCTGCTTGAGCTGGTTACGCACATCGATGCTGTTCTCGCCCGGCACATACTGCACCGCAGGCTTGCCGGCCGCCTCGCACATCTTCTTGCTCCAGGCTTCGATGTCCGCCGGAAAGGACGTGCTGCGCGTCGTGCCGATTTTCTTGCCGCAGAGATCGGTGGCCTCCTTCGCGGCGGTGTCCGCCATGACGAAGAACTGCGCGCCCGTGCGCAGATAATCGATGAAATCCATCGTCTCGCGCCGCGACGCACGATCGGACAATCCGCTGATGATGAAATCCGTCCGCCCGGTGGCGAGCGAGGGGATGAGCTCGGCGAAGGCAACATCGGTGTAGGCCACCTTCACGCCGAGCTTGGCGGCCAGGGCGTTCGCCAGGTCGATGTCGAGGCCCTTGAGCTCGTTGGTCGCCGTGTCGTGATACTCCATCGGCGCATAGGTGGCGTTGACCGACAGGCGCAGAGTGCCGGCCTGCTTGATGGCGTCGGGCAGCCCCACCGCCAGCGCCGCGGTGGAGAGAACAGCCGCCAGGCTGGCAGCAGCGAGAATGCGGAGTGTCATCACCATGCTTCCTTACCGGTCCCGCGCTCGAACGAGCGAAAGCGGGAGTTGACCATCTTCTTCCCGCCTTGGCGACCCTGCGCGCATCGTCATCACCGCGCCGGCGCACATCGCCGCTCGACCCGCCGGAACACGATCGAGAGGCCGAGGCAGAGCGCCAGATAAAGCCCCGACGCGGTGATCCAGGTCTCGAACACCCGCCCGGTCGACACCGCGATATCATTGGCCATAAAGGTCAGATCCTGGATCGAGATCAGCGACACAATCGAGCTGTCCTTGATCAGCGAAATGAACTGTCCACAGAACGGCGGAACCATGCGCGCCACCGCCTGCGGCAGGATCACCCGGCGCAGCATCGCCCAGCGCCGAAGGCCCAGCGCCGCCGCCGCATCCCACTGCCCGCGCTCGATCGCCTGGATGCCCGCGCGCAGGATCTCCGCGATATATGCCCCCTCGAACAGCGCGACGACCACGAGGGCGGAGAGGAAGTTCTTCAACAGCCGCGGCTCGCCGAAGGCCCAGCCAATCGCCCCCAGCAGCCCCGGCGACGCCCCGCGCAGGAACCCGTCGATGCCCAGCAAGGGCATGATCTGGCTGGACACAAAGAAATACCCAACGAAAATCAGCACAAGCGGCGGCGTGTTGCGCATCACCTCGACGTAGAGTCCGCCCAGCAGCCGCGGCAGCAGCAGCGTCGATGTCCGCGCCACGCCGACCAGCCCGCCGAACACACTGGCCAGCACCATGCCCCACACCGACAGGCGCAGCGTATTCGCCAGCCCCTGCAGCAACAGGTTCGCCACCCATCCCCGCTCGGCATCCCAGCGCAGCAGATAATTCGGGATCGGCGCCCAGTTCCAACGGTAGTTCAGCACCGACTGCACCCGCCAGGCGATCAGCCCGGCGAGACCCGCGAGGACCCCGAGCAGCGCCGCATCCAGCCAACCCAGCCGGATGCGGCGACGGGCGGCTGGGGTCAGCCCTGCACCTGCTTGAGCCAGTCGCGCTTCTCGAACCAGGCGTTGAAGCGCTCCGCCAGGAAGCCGTCGGCCTTGCGCGCGGCGATCCACTCGTTGAGCACCGCCAGCGAGGCCGCGTCGCCCTTGCGAACCGCCATCGCATCGCGCTGCCCCACCAGCGGCTTCGCCACCGGCAGGTACAGCGTGTCGGGATTGTCGATCGCCGCGAACGCCGGCTTCGGCGTCGAGGTCAGCCAGGCCATCGCGTTGCCGTTCAGCAGCTCCTGCAACGCCTGCGCGTCATCATCGAACTGCCGCAGCGTCGCCAGCGGCATCATGGTCTGCACAACATTGACCGCATTGGTGCCGCGACGGGCCACCAGGGTCATGCTGGGCTTGTTGAACGCCTCTACCGATGTCAGCCCCGGTGCCGTCTTGCGGCTGGCCACCATGTGCACGCCAGTGAACGAATACGCCTCGGTGAAATCGACGCTCTGCTCGCGCGCCGGCGTCACCGTCATGCCGCCGATGATGATGTCGAAATTGCCGGCCAGCAGCGCCGGGATGATCCCGTCCCACGCCGTCGGCACCGGCTCGTATTTCACATGCAGATCGGCCGCCAACCGGGTGGCCACATCGATCTCGAAGCCGATCAGCGCCCCCTGCTTATCGCGCATCGCCCAGGGCACGAAGGTGGAGCAGCCGGCACGCAGTACGCCGCGCGCCTTCACCTCATCGATCATCGAGGCAGCATAGGCGGGACGGGTGAGCAGGGCGGCGGAGCCGAGACCGGCGGTGCCTAGCAAGAGCGCGCGACGCTTCATGGGGGATCCTTCAGCTGCGTCCGGCTGCGAGGCTGCGTTCCAGCAGGCCGGCAAACCAGGACATGGTTGTGGTAACGACAAGATAGATGCCGGCAATTGTGAGCCAAATCTCGAAGGTCAGGAAGGTGTCGGCAATGATATTCCGCGCTTCGTTGGTCAGATCAAATATTGCGATGGCGCTGACAATGGCGGAATGCTTCACCAGGCTGATCGCCAGCGACGTGAGCGGCGGCAACACGATGCGCCCGGCCTGCGGCAGAACGATATACCGCCGCACCCGCCAGGGCGACAGGCCAAGGCTCTCGCCCGCCTCCCATTGCCCGCGCGGCACCGCCGCAATCCCGGCGCGGATGATCTCCGCCGCGAACGCCCCCTCGAACACCCCCAGCGCTAGAATCCCGGTCATCTCCCTCCCGATTCCGAGGATGGGCGCCAGGACGAAGTAGAACAGATAGATCTGCACCAGCAGCGGCGTGTTGCGGATCAGCTCGACATAGCCCCGCGCCACCGCCCGCCCGACGATCGAGGGCGACATCGCCAGCAACGCCGCGGCAAGCCCAGCCAGCAATGTCACCACACAGCCCCAGCCCGAAATCGCCAGCGTGACCCCGAGCCCGCGTATCAACACCCCCGGATAAATCTCCCCTTCAAAGGACTTGTAGAGATACGGCACGACCCGCGCCCATTGCCAGCGATAGGGCATCGCGCTCGCGCCATGCACGGCAAGCCACACCACGCCGCCGACGATCGCGGCGAACGCGCCAAGCTCGGCGGCAATGCGAAACGGCAAGAGTCGGCGCGGCGGCATCATCACTTCAAGTCAATGAGATCCGCAGCGTGGCCGAATTTCCCCGGCTTGGCCAGCGCGCAGGCCACGTGCCATCAGTCCGCCCCGGGCACCGGCTCGACCATGGGCTCAAGATCGACGCCTGCCGTCACACTATGCCGCCCGCCGCCGAGGATCACGCCGCGCACCGGCGACACGTCGCCATAGTCTCGCCCCCAGCCCAGCACGACATGCTCCTCCTGCACCACGAGATCATTGGTCGGATCGAGATCGACCCAGCCATGCTCCTTACCGAGCCAGCAGCCGACCCAGGCATGCGACTGATCCGCCCCGCGCCGCGGCGGCTGCCCCGGCGGCGGCCGGGTGCGCAGATAGCCGGAGACGTAGCGCGCCGGCAGGCCGATTGCCCGCAGCCCGGCGATCATCACATGCGAGAAATCCTGGCAAACGCCCGCGCGCTGCGCCAGCACGCGGGAAACCGGGGTGGAGATTTCCGTCACCCCCGCCTTGAAAGCGAAGTCGCGCCGGATGCGCGTGGTAAGGTCGCGCACCGCCTCGAACACCGGCCGACCCGGTGCGAAACTTTCCGCCGCATACCTCCCCGCCCCGGCATCGGCCGGCGCCATCGGGCTGCCGAAGGCGAACTCGGCCGCCTGCCAGGCTCCAGGACCGCCACGCCGGGCGGCGGCCACGATGTCCTCCCAGGCCGGTGTCGCCCCCTGCGGCGGCGGCGGAAAGGCGACGCTGACCCGCGCGTCGAGCGTCACCTCGAAACGATCATGCGGGCGATCGAGAAACACCCAGGAAATCTCGTTGCCGAAGTGATCCACCCCGGCGGTGATCCGCCCTGGCTGCGGCGTGATCGACAACTGCGCCGAGATCACCCGCTGATGCGCCAGCGCGCGCGGCGTCAGATGCAGGAGATGGCTCGCGAGATCGATACTTTCCGCATAGGTGTAGGTGGTGACATGGCGGATGCGAAAGTTCACGCTGCCCCCTTCAACGCCGCCGGCTCCGCACTCAGTCCGACTGCCTGCGCCGCCGGCAGCAGCGCGAAATAGCGCCGCGTGATCCGGTCCGAGAGGGCCGCGATGCCGGCGCCGACATCGCGCAGCCCCGCCGGCGCGATCGCCGCCGCCGTCGCGGCCTGGTCGGGTGCACGCAGAATGGCATCGACCAGCGTCTCGGTGCCGACCAGCAGCCCCGCGGCCTCCACGGCGATGCGCTCATGGCTGCCGCTGGTGTCCGTCAACTCGTCGAGCAGCGTATGCATCTGCGTTAGCTGGAAAGCCAGCCCACGCGGGTTGCCGGGATCCGCCAGCACGAGGTCCAGCACCGGCGCCGGTTGCAGCACGTTGAGATAGCGGCTGCGATAAGTAATTGCGGAATCGCACAATTCGAGCGCCAGCCGCAGCCCGACCTCGATACGCGGCGCATTGAGATCGAGCGCGAAGGCCATCTCGTTGGCCACCGCCTGCGCACGCTCGAGCCGCCGGCCAAGCTCGAGGAACAGCCAGCCGCCGCCGCGCACCATGTTCTCCGCCGCCGCCCCCGCCACCGCGGTCGAGAACCGCATCACGCCGACCATCGCATGGGCAAACGCATCGAGGCTGCGGCCGGCCGCCGAGGCATCGGTGCGCGCCGCGCGCAATGTCTGCGTGAAGGTCGCATACATGTCGCCGGTCAGCCGGTCGCGCACGCTCTCGGTCAGCCGCGCCACTGTGCCGAACGTCACCCCGATCGAGCCGGCATCCCGCGCCGCGGCGAGCAGCGCGTCGGACATCGTGGCAGTGGTCGCCACCCCTGCCGCCTCGGCGGGGATCACCCCTGCCTCGGCCAGGCAGCGCCCGAGGATCTGCAACTCCAGCAACTCGCGCGGCAGCATCGCACTGCCCCGCCCAAGCCGCACCACCGCCGCCCGCGCCAGCCGCGCCTTGCGCTCGATCCGCTCGACGTAGCGCCCGAGCCAGAACAGGTTATCCGCCACCCGGCTCGGCAGGTCGCCGCTGGTCCGCCGCAACGGCAACGGCGCCACCGCCACCGCCGCCGGCCCGACGATATCGGTGCGATCCTCGGTGAGAACCCAGACATCCTTCGACAGCCCCTGCCGCGGCAGCCGCCCAGCAAGCGTATCCGGCGCTTCCAGCACACGCGCCAACCCGCCCGGCATCGCCTGCCAGCCTGCGCCGTCGAACACCAGGAAAATCCGCAGCACCACCGGCCGCGGCTCCATCCCATGGCCATCCACAGCCAGTGACGGCGCCACAGAGGGCGTAATAACGGCCGACGCAGCCCATTCCCATGGACGTGCGGCAATCTTCGCCAGCAACGCCTGCCGTGCCGCCGGCACCATCGCCGCCACCGCCTCGGCATGGGCAAGGCCATCGAATGCCGGCCGGATCAGCCAGTCCTCCGGCGCCGCGTGCCACGCCGCATAGGCCGCCGCATCGCCAAGCCACACCGTCGGCACGCTGGGCAGCCCCAGCTCCTCGCCCAGCAACCGCCGCGCCAGCTCTGGCAGAAACGCCGAAAACGCCGGCGCCTCCAGCAGTCCGGAGCCGGGGTCATTGACGATCCGCACCGTCCCATTGCGCGCCGCGTCGAGTAACCCGGGCACCCCCGAAAGACTACCGGTATCCAGTTCCAGCGGATCGACCAGCCGCCCCTCGGTCCGCCGCAACACCACGTCGACCCGCTGCAACCCCTTCAACGTCTTCAGGAACACGATCCCGTCGCGCACCGTCAGATCACCGCCCTCGACCAGCGCGCAGTTCAGCTCGCGCGAGAGATACATATGCTCGAACCACTGCGGATGGCTCGTCCCCGGGGTCAGCAGCGCGACCGTCGGAATCCCCCGCCCCACCGGCGCCAGCCGCTGCAACCCGTCCTGCCAGATATCGAAAAACGGGCGCAACTGCCGCACCTGCAGCGTGCGGAACGCCTCCGGCAACACCCGCGACAGCAGCCGCCGGTTCTCCCGCGCATAGGCCAGGCCGGACGCCCCCCCGGTCCGATCGGCCAGCACCCGCCAGCCGCCATCGGGGCCGCGCAACAGATCGGCGGCATAGCATTGCAGCAGCGGCGCCTCCGGCTGCCCGGCACAGGCACGCAGAAACCCGGGATTCGCGTACACCAGCGCCGGCGGCAAGGTCCCATCGGCCAGCAACCCCGCGTTGCCATAGACATCCGCGAGGATGGCCTGCATCAGCCGCGCCCTTTGCGCGAGCCCCGCCTCAAGTCCGGAAAACTCCCCCTCGGTGATCAGCAGCGGCACCGGATCGCAGCGCCACGCGGCCGCCGTCTCCGCCGCCCCGGGGAGCAGCGAGGTCACCCCCTCCTCCTCGAACGCCCGATCGAGCCGCTGCGCCCGCGCCGCCAGCCCGCCCTCGCCATAGGACGACAACGCTCCCAGCAGGCCGCGCCAATGGGGGCGCAGCCCGCCGGAGCCGTCGACCATCTCGTCGCGCGCTGGGGGGAAACTCACGCCGTCCAGTGTCTCAGGCGAATCGGGCGAGGTCCAGCAGCAACCGCGCCCGCATGACAGTTCAGCGGAAACGCCGTAGGTCGAGAGTACGCGGGTGCTCGCGCCCAACCACCGCCCGCGGCGCCTCCATCGCGCCGATGCTGTGCCCGAACGGGAAGAACCGCGCCCGCCGCCGCGCCTCCGCCTCGTTGGCGTTCACCGGGAAGGTCTCGTAGTTCCGCCCGCCGGGATGCGCCACGTGATGCGTCATCCCGCCCAGGCTCCGCCCGGTCCAGCTGTCGAACACGTCGAACACCAGCGGCGACTCCGCCCGGATCGTCGGATGCAGCGCGTTCGGCGGCGCCCAGGCCTTGAACCGCACGCCCCCGACGAACTCCCCGGCCCGCTCCGTCCGTGCCAGCGGCACCGCGACGCCATTGCACGCCAACACATGCCGCTCCGGCGTCCACCCTGCCGCCTTCACCTGAACCCGCTCGAGCGAGCTGTCGACATAGCGCACCGTCCCGCTCGCCGACTGATCCTCCGCCAGCACATGCCACGGCTCCAGCGCCTGACGCAGCTCGATCTCCATGCCGCGCACGTCGATCACCCCGATCTGCGGAAAGCGGAACTCCAGATGCGGTGCGAACCAGGCGGGATCCAGCCGAACCCCGAGCGCCGATAACTCCTCCAGCGCATCGTGGAAATCCTGCGCGCACCAGTGCGGCAGCAAAAACTCGTCGTGCAGCCGCGTGCCCCAGCGCACCAGCCGCCGCTCATACGGCGACGTCCAGAACCCCGCCACCGCGGCGCGCATCAGCAGCATCTGCGCCGCCGACATCTGCCCGTGTGGCGGCATCTCAAACGCCCGGAACTCCACCAGCCCCCGCCGCCCCGAGGTCGTCGCCGGGTCATACATCTTGTCGATGCAGAACTCCGTCCGGTGCGTATTGCCCGACATGTCGGCGAGGATGTTGCGGAAGATCCGATCGGTCAGCCACGGCGGCGTCTCCCGCCCCCCGTCGATCTGGCTGAAGGCGATCTCCAACTCTCCGGTTGCATCGTCGCGCGCCTCGTCGATGCGCGGATGCTGGCTGGTCGGCCCAATGAACTGGCCGGCGAACAGGAACGACAGGCTCGGATGGTTGTGCCAGAACCCCAGAAGGCTCTTCAGCAGATCCGGCCGTCGCAAGAACGGGCTGTCGATCGGCGTATTGCCGCCCATCACCACATGGTTGCCACCGCCGGTGCCGACATGTCGCCCATCGAGCATGAATTTCTCGGTAGCCAGCCCGACCTGACGCGCCTCGGCATAGAGCTGCTCGGTCCGCGCGACATGCTCGTCCCACGTATTGGCCGGATGCACGTTCACCTCGATCACCCCCGGATCGGGCGTCACCGAGAAATGGAGCAGCCCGGGATCGGACGGCGGCAGATACCCTTCCAGCACCACCTTGCGACCCGCCTCCGCCGCCGTCGCCTCAACGGCGGAGACGAGATCGAGCCAGTCCTCGGCGGCGAACAGCGGCGGGAAGAACACATGCAGCAGCCCGCCCCGCGCCTCCACCGTCACCGCCGTGCGCACCAGCTCCGGCTCCCCCTTGCCGACCTCCGGCAGGGCCTGCGCCACCGGCCGGAAATCCTCGATCCCACTCGGCGCGGCATGGCGCGCCCGCAGCATCGCCTGCGCCGGCAGTTTTTCAGGCTCGGCGAAGGGATCGCGTTCGAACGCCGGCTCCACCGTCTCCGGATCGGCCCAGGGCAACCCATCGAGCGGCAGCCGCAACCCGATCGGGGAATCCCCCGGCACCAGGAACAGCACCCCATCCCGGAAGAACCATTTTCCCGATTGCCAGCGTCGGCTGCCCGCATCCATCACCCGCCGCAGCGGCAGCACCGTCCCCACCGGCGCATTCACCCCCTGGGCGAAAATCCGCGCCATCCGCGCCCGCTCCAGCGGATCGCGCAGCTTGCTGTCCTCGACCACCACGTTGGCCGGCAGCCGCTGCTCCTTCCACAAATAATAATGCACGTCCTCATGCGCCGGCAGCGCCAGGTCGGGATCCACCTGCAACCGCTCCGCCAGCCGCGCCGCGAACGACGCCGCCTCCGCCGCCCCCGCGCTATCCGTATCTGCATCGGGATCGGCCAGCAGCGCCGGATCGCTCCACACCGCCTCGCCATCCGCCCGCCAATGCGCCGACAGCGCCCAGCGCGGCAACTGCTCGCCGGGATACTGCTTGCCCATGCCATGATGCAGCACCGCCCCCGGCGCCCACAGCGGCACCAGCCGCCGCAGAAGCCTGTTGGCGAACCCCCGCTTGGTCGGCCCCAGCGCGTCGGTGTTCCACTCCGCCGCCTCGAAATCGCTCGCCGCCACAAAGGTCGGCTCGCCCCCCAGCGTCAGCCGAACATCCCCCGCCACCAGCGCCCGATCGACCGCCTGGCCCGCCGCCTTGATCGCGGCCCATTGCGCCTCGGTGTACGGCTGGGTCACCCGCGGCGTCTCACTGATCCGCCGCACTTGCATGGCGAAGTCGAATTCGACCTCCGCCTTCTCCACCATCCCCGTGATCGGCGCCGCCGACTGCGGATCGGGACTCGCCGCCAGCGGAATATGCCCCTCGCCGGCCATCAGCCCCGACGTCGCATCGAGCCCGATCCACCCGGCACCCGGCAGATACACCTCCGCCCAGGCATGCAGGTCGGTGAAATCCGCGCTCGGCCCCTCCGGCCCGTCGAGCGGCTTCACATCGGCGACCAGCTGGATCAGGTAGCCCGAGACGAACCGCGCGGCGTAGCCGAGATGGCGGAGGATCTGCACCAGCAGCCAGGCCGAATCCCGACAGCTCCCCTTCCCTGCCGTCAGCGTCTCCTCCGGCGTCCACACGCCGGGCTCCATCCGCACGATGTAGGACACCCGCTGCATGACCATCGCATTGAGCGACATCAGTATGTCCACCGTGCGCTGCTTGCCGCTCGGCAACCCCGCCAGCAGTGCCGCCAGCAGCGGCCCCGCCGCCTCCCGCTGCCGGAACGGTGCCAACTCATGCGCCAGCACCGGGTCATAGGCGAAGGGAAAATTCTCCGCCTCCGGCTCCAGGAAAAAGTCGAACGGATTGATCGTCGCCATGTCGGCAACCAGATCCACCGTTACCTCGAAGGAACGCACCTTCTCCGGAAACACCACGCGGGCGAGGAAATTCCCCTGCGGGTCCTGTTGCCAGTTGAGGAAATGCGGCTTCGGCGCGATCTGCAGCGCATAGGCCAGGATCGGCGTGCGTGCGTGGGGCGCCGGCCGCAGCCGGATCGTCTGCGGCCCAAGCGATATCGGCCGGTCATAATGGTACGACGTGCGATGCGTCAGCGCGGCATGAATCGACATCTATGAGCTCCTCAGGCCGAGAACCTGGCCGGATCGACCTTGCCGAGAATGGATGACAGCGCACCCGGATCGCGCCCGGCAACGAGATCGGCCACCAGCTTCCCCGCCGCCGGCGCCGTCTGGATGCCATATCCGCCCTGCCCGACGCACCAGAAGAACCCGTCCGCCCGAGGATCGAAGCCGATTGCCAGCCCGCGGTCCGGCGTGAAGGTCCGCAAGCCCGCCCAGCTCCGTTCCACCCGCGTCACCTTGATGTCGAGCGCGCGCTGCATGTTGTCGATGCCGATGGCAACGTCGATCTCCTCGGGCTGCACGTCATGTGGCGTCGTCGGCGTCTCATCAGCCGGCGAAACCAGCATCTTCGTCCGCGCCTCCGGCCGGCAGTACCAGTCATCGCCCATGTCATGCATCATCGGCCAGTCCTTCACCGTCCATGGCCCGGGATCGATGATGCAGGCCGTCCGCCGCATCGGCGTGAGCCCCAGCGGCGCCGCCCCGGCCAACCGCGCGACCTCATCGCCCCAGGCGCCGGCCGCATTCACCACCACCGGCGCGCGGAACACGTCGCCGCCGGTCACCTCAACCTCCCAGCTCCCCGCCGCCCGGGTGATCCGCCCAGCCCGGCTGCGCAACGCCAGGACCCCGCCCCGCCGGCGCAACAGCGCCAGGAACCCCTGGTGCAGCGCCGCGACATCGAGATCGGCCGCATCGTCCTCGATCACGGCGGCCACCACGAACCCCGGCCGCAGCGCCGGCACCATCCGCGCCACATCAGGCACCGCGATCTCCCGCAGCCCGACGCTATCCGCCAGCATTGCCCGCAACGCCGGTTCTTGCTCGGCGCTGGCCAAGTACATCGCCCCCCGCGGCGACATCAGCCGCGCTTCTGAAAAACCCGCCGGCGGCGCCATGAAAAAATCCCGCGAGGCCCGCGTCAGCGCCTGCGCATCCGCCGGCCCGTAATTCTGCAACCACACCGCGGCCGATCGGCTGGTGGTGTGATACCCCGCCACCTCCTCCGCCTCGACCAGCGCCACCCGGCGCCCGTCCGCCAGCTGCGCCCCCACCGTCGCACCGACTATGCCGGCGCCGATAACCACCACATCGAATTCATGCGTCTCCATGCCCGGAACATCGTCTGCCGCGCTGCAGCAAGCAAGCCAAAACAGCCGGCTAGAGCGCGATCGCTTGAGGCCGATCGGTCAGACAGCCTGAATCGCGCTGCTTCACGTCCTTGCTGGTGGTGATCGGTTCAACCGAACCAACCCCCATTGCGCTCGCGCCGTCAGTGCCCGCCCGCCAGCGCCCCCATATCAAAGCGCGGCGCCAGCAGGTTATGCACATAGTCGGCGATCACCCGGGCGCCGAACGGCTTGCGCAGAAACCGCGACGCCCCGTCCTGCGGGATCGGCTCCGGGATCTCCCACTCGGTGAGACCGGTGATGAAAATGAGCGGGATGGTCTGATTGCGAAACCGCAGCCACTTGCCGAGCTGGATGCCGTTCATCTCGCCGGGCAACGATATATCAAGGACGACGGCATCGACGTGCATATCCGCCAGCAGCCCGCGCGCCTCGTTCGCGCACCCGGCCTCCGAGGTCGAAAATCCGGCCGCCCGCAAGGCACGCGCCATGAGCTGACGGACCTGAAGATGGTCCTCGACAATCAGGACATGGCCGGGACGGGTCACACGGGCGTCCGACGTCTGCGTGTTAGGTTCATGCACGAACTGCCCCCACGCGTATCCTTCGGTTTCAGCCAGCCTAAGCGATGTCATGCACTCCTGGCTCCGGATACGGCGTGTGAAGAAATTAAGAGATGTCCCGGTTTTCCCGATCAACCCTGCGTTATGGTTGCGTTAATAATCGTCATCCAGCGTTATATAGACCCTGACTATGAGGAAACTCGCGCAACTGTGATCGTTCGGACACACAGAGGTGACCGTTCTCACTGGAAATTTCGATCATAGCCGATGCGCAGCGACCGCCCGTCAGTGAAACAGCACGCAGTTCCGCCGCCCCGCCATAACGCAGTCCTGAATGCGGGATACACCTGCAAGAATGTCGCTGATGAACCATCCGGCCACCACCAGGCCCACCACGAGCAGCATCGCGATCAGCGCGTTGCGCCGCGACGGCGGTTCGTCGTCCTGCTCGTCCATGTCGATCTCCTCTCCCGCGATGGTCAATTGACACCGCCGGGCCACGCGTTCAGTTGACCGCATGCGCCGCGCCCTCGCAATCGCCGCCGTTCTGCTGATCGCCGCGGCCCACGCGCGCGCCGCCGCCCCGCAGGACCGGTTCTTCACCACCTCGGACAACGTCCGCCTCCATTATATCGAGGCCGGCCAGGGCCGCACCGTGGTCCTCGTCCCCGGCTGGTCGATGCCCGCCTGGATCTTCCAGCGCCAGATCGACGACCTCGCCCGCAATTACCACGTCGTCGCCTTCGACCCCCGCGGCCAGGGCGACAGCACCATCCCCCCCACCGGCTACGACCAGACCCGCCGCGGCCAGGACATCGCCGACCTCCTCGCCAACCTTCCCCCCGAGCCCCCGCTCCTCGTCGCCTGGTCCCTCGGCGTGCTCGACACGCTGGCCTACATCCACACCAGCGGCGACGCCCGCCTCGCCGGCCTCATCCTGGTCGACAATTCCGTCGGCGAGGAACCCCCGCCACCGCCGCCGAAACAGCCGATGAAGCCCGGCCCCAAACTGCCGCGTGAGGTCATGATGCGGAATTTCGTCAAGGGCATGTTCGCCCGCCCGCAGCCCCAGCCCTGGCTCGACCGCCTGACCGCCACCGCGCTCCGCCTCCCCCAGCGCGCCGCCGACGCCCTCCTCGCCTACCCCGTGCCCCGCTCCTTCTGGAAAGAGGCCGTCTACGCCACCCGCAAACCGCTCCTTTACCTCGTCCGCCCAAAATTCGCCGGTCAGGCGGAAAACCTCGCCGCCCACCACCCCTCCGCCGAAAGCCTCGTCTGGCGCGACGTCGGCCACGCCCTCTTCGTCGACGAACCCGCCCGCTTCAACGCCCTCATCCGCGACTTCATCGCCCGCCGCCTCAGCCGATGAGCAGCGCCACCCCGACCCGCAGCGGCCACATGCTGCCCCTCTTCCTCATCTCCATGGCCACCGTCGGCTACGAGATCGCCCTCACCCGCTACTTCGCCGTCGCCAAGTGGTCCGAGTATGGCTACTGGGTCATCTCCATCGTCCTCGCCGGCTTCGCCCTCTCCGGCGTCGTCATGGCCCTCGCCCGCGACCTCTTCGCCCGCCACGGCGCCACGATGCTCCGCTGGCTCCCACCGCTGCTCATCCTCAGCGCCGCCATCGGCTACCGCTTTGTCACAACAAACCCCTTCAACCCCCTGCAATTGCAGAATCAAGCCACAATCGAACCGCAGCTCTGGAACATCGCTCTCTACTATCTCTGCCTGCTCCCCTTCTTCTTCCTCGGCGGCCTCTACATCAGCCTCTGCTTCGTCCTGAACGACCGCGAAGTCGGCCGCGTCTACGGCTTCGACCTCACCGGCGCCGGCGCCGGCGCCCTCCTCGCGCTGGCCCTCATGGGCGTCGTCCACCCCTTCCTCCTCGTCCCCTGCCTCCTCATCCCCCTCGCGCTCGCTAGCCTCCCCAGCCGCACCCCGGCGGCCATCCTCGCCGCCCTCCTGACCCTCGGCGCCAGCGAAGCCCTCCTTCTCCTCGACAACCAGGCCGGCTTCAACGACTACAAGGCGATCTACGCCCCCCTCCACGTCCCCGACAGCCGGACCGTGGCCGAACTCAAATCCCCCCGCGGCCTCTACATGCTCCTCGACGACTTTACGGAACGCGTCGACACCGACATCTCGAACAATGCCGCGTTGCTTGGCTTCGGCACCCCCGGCGCCGCCCTGGGGCTCTATAGAGACGGCAACCGCCTCGCCGCCCTGCCGAAATCCGCCGCGCCCGACGCCTCCTACGCCGGCGCCACTCTCGCCGCCCTGCCCTACATGCTCCGCCCCAAGGCCCGCGTCCTCCTGGCCGGCACCTCCGGCGGCTTCCGCCTCGCCGAACTCGCCGCCCTCGGCGTCCGCACCATCGACGCCCTCGAACCCGAACCCATCCTGCGCGACGCCCTCGCCCACGGTCTCGGCCCCTCGCCCGCCAACACCGTCCCCGCCCGCATCCTGCCCGACAGTCCCATCGCCGCCGCCCGCGCCGGCGGCCCCTACGACGTCATCGACCTCTCCGCCGACTTCCTCGACACCGCCGAGGCCAACACCACCGCCTACACCGCCGAGGCCATCGCCACCTACCTCGCCGCCCTCTCCCCCAACGGCATCGTCTCCCTCTCCGCCTCCATCCGCGAATTCCCCGCCTACGCCATCCGCCTCCTCGCCACCGTCCGCGCCGGCCTGATCGCCCGCGGCACCGCCGACCCCTCCGCCCACGTCATCGTCCTCCGCTCCGCCTGGAACGTCCGCGTCCTCGTCGCCGCCACGCCTTTCCCCCCCGCGATGATCGTCCGCGCCCGCCAGTTCGCCGACGAACGATCCTTCGATATCAGCTACTTCCCGGGCATCGATGTCGCCGCCGCCCGCGCCAACATCTACAATGACCTCCCCGCCGTCTCCTTCGCCTCCGGCTCCGTCACGTCAGCCGAAGGCGCCAACGACGCCATCGCCGACGAAGCCGAAGCCGTCCTGCGCGGCCAGCCCACCGAAAGCGGCCGCGAGTTCGACCTCTCGCCCATCACGCTCGACCGCCCCGCCTTCTACGCCGTCCTCCGCCTCAACAACCCAGCCCTCCTCCTCGCCCGCCTCGAACTCCTCCCCCAGCAGGAAATCGGTCCGCTGGTGAACCTCGCCGTCCTCGCCCAGGCCATCGTCGTCGCCCTCATCGTCCTGGCCGTCCCCCTGATCGGCGGCAGACGCCTCCGCGGCGGCCCTGGTGTCCTCCGCGCTATCCTTTATTTCTCGGGGCTTGGCCTCGGTTTCCTCTTCCTCGAAATCTACCTCATCGAGCGCGCCAGCTTCTATCTGAACGACCGCACCGCCGGCTTCGCCCTGGTGCTGACGGGCATGCTGATCTTCTCCGGCCTCGGTTCCATGCTCGAGCAACGCTTCGTCACCGCCCCCCGCCAGGCCATCGCCTGGGCCATCGCCATCCTGCTGATCTGGGGCATCGCCCTCTGGGCCGGCCTGCAACCCCTGATGCTCGCCACCCTCGACCTCCCCTGGCTCGCCCGCGCCGCCATCGTGCTGATCCTCGTCGCACCCGCCTCTCTCGCCCTCGGCCTGCCCTTCCCCCTCGGCCTCAGCCGCATGGGCAGCGGCAGCTTCCTGCCCTGGGCCTGGGGCCTCAACGGCGCCTTCTCCGTCGTCTCCACCCCGCTCGCCAACCTCACCGCCCTGCAATTCGGTTACGACCGGGTTCTTATCGTCGCGCTCCTGCTGTATGTGCTCTGCCTCATCGCCTTCCCCAGCTCGCGAAAGACCTGAAGTGTCCCCGATCCTGACCCGCCGCGCCCTCCTGGCCGCAGCCCCCGCCCTCCTCGCCACCCCCTCTCAAGCCGCCACCACCCCCTGGACGCGCGACGCCTTCGTCGACGCCATGGCCAAGTCCGGCCGCCCCGTGACCATCACCGAGGCCAACTTCCAGGCCATCCAGAAGCGCAAGCCCCTCGCCCTCAAGCGCATCGAGAGCTACCTCAAGGAACGCCTCGGCTCCGCCGACCCCGCCGTCATGGCCGCCTTCGACGCCGTCCCCCGCGAATATTTCCACTATCTCTACGAAGGCCACGCCCCCACCCCCTCCGACGCCTACGAAGACAACCCCAAACCCTGGGCTCTCGGCTACGGCTCCGCCCTCTCCGACTACCTCGGCCAGGCCTACATGACCCAGGTCGCCAAACCCCAGCCCGGCGACGTCACCCTCGAAATCGGCACCGGCTCCGGCTTCCAGAGCTCGCTGCTCTCCCGCATCGTCTCCCGCGCCTACTCCATCGAAATCATCGAGCCCCTCGGCAAAGCCGTCGGCAAGATCTTCGCTCCCCTCGGCTACGACAACATCGAAAGCCGCGTCGGCGACGGCTACTTCGGCTGGCCCGAAGTGAAAGACGGCTTCGACATCATCATCGTCACCTGCGCCGCCCAATACGCCCCCCCCGAGCTCTTCAAGCAGCTCAAGCCCGGCGGCCGCATGCTCATCCCCATCGGCCAGCCCTTCAAGCGCGGCCAGTTCCTCTACGTCTACACCAAGGACGCCGACGGCAAGGTCCACTCCAAGAAAGACGTCGGCGTCTTCTTCATCCCCATGACCGGCACCATGATGAAAACCCCCGCCCCCAAGGGCGCCCAACCCGCCGACCCACCCAAGACCGAAGGATGAGCCCCATGCGGCGGACCAGCCCACGCCTGAGCCGCCGCATCCTCCTCACCTTGGCGCTGGCAGCCCTCGCCACCCGCGCCCAGGCCGCCGGCCACGACGCCGAAATCGACAAGCTCCTCCGCGACATCCTCGACGCCGAGCCCGATCAACAACTCACCCTCATCGACCAGCTCGGCGACCTCGGCGACCTCGCCGCCGTCCCCGGCCTCATCCAGATGCTCTTCTGGCTGCCCATCGACGACGACAAGGTCCTCCCCAACGCCCTCCATAAACTCACCGGCGCCCGCCCCGGCGAAACTTTTCGCGATTGGATGGTCTGGCAACAGGACCATCCCGAGTTCAAGCCACACCTCGGGTTTGAAAAGCTGCTGACAGATCTCTTCGGCGGCCTCGACCCCAAATTCCGCCGCTTTCTCACCCCCGACGTCCCCCGCGCCATCCGCTTCGAGGAAATCGTCTGGGGCGGCGTCAACGTCGACGCCATCCCCGCCCTCGACGACCCCAAGATGATCCAAGCCGCCGAAGCCACCTACCTCACCCCCACCGACCGCGTCTTCGGCGTCGCCCTCAACGGCGACATCCGCGCCTACCCCGAACGCATCCTCAACTGGCACGAAATGGCCAACGACACCGTCGGCGGCATCCCCGTCAGCCTCGCCTATTGCACCCTCTGCAACGCCGCCATCCTCTACGACGGCCGCGTCCCCGGCGCCCCCACCGCACTCACCTTCGGCACCTCCGGCCTCATCTACCGCTCCAACAAACTCATGTACGACCGCACCACCAACAGCCTCTGGCAACAACTCACCGGCACCCCCGCCCTCGGCGGCCTCGTCGGCTCCGGCGCCCAACTCACCCAGCTCCCCCTCACCATCGCCTCCTGGTCCGACTGGCAAGCCCGCCACCCCACCACCAAAGTCCTCTCCCCCGACACCGGCTTCAAACGCGACTACACCTCCGAAGGCGCCTACGCCGCCTACTTCGCCAGCCCCTACCTCGCCTTCCCCGCCGCCGTAAAAAACACCACCCTCAAACCCAAAGACCTCGTCTTCGGCCTCCACGCCCCCGGCGCCAGCCGCGCCTGGCCCCTCGCCCGCTTCGCCACCACCCCCCTCATCAACGACCGCGCCGGCCTCATCGACGTCCTCCTCCTCGGCGACGCCACCACCCGAACCGTCCGCGCCTACGTCAGAACCGGCCACACCTTCACCGCCGACGGCCCCACCCTGAAATCCACCGACGGAACCACCTGGACCCCCACCGAAGACGCCCTCCTCGGCCCCAACAACCAATCCCTCCCCCGCCTCCCCGGCAACCTCGCCTACTGGTTCGCCTGGTCCGGCGCCTACGGCGACGACCTCGCGCAGTAGCGGCACCTCTCCAGGCAAGGCCAAGGCAAGAAAGGCTCCGCCGGCCAAGGGCCGAGAGGCCCTTGGAACCCACAACTTCTCTTGGCTGGATCATCGTCCATCAGCCGCAATCCGACGATCTCGTCGGAACCTTCAATAAAGCGCTGAATTAATGTTATGAAATAATACCAAGGCTCGCTGATCGCGACCCACGGTATCAGTCTTGGGTTCGCGCGCCGCCGCCCACCAACCTGGCGCGCATACCAGAGCCCGATGAGCGTAGAAGAGTCACGATCAACGGGTTCCGGTATCAAATGTAAGCTCAATTTCGAATATAGCTCCCTGATGGGGCTTCATTTGGCTGACCCGCGAATTTGGTACCACGCCGTCGATGGTTGAATAGCAGGCTGAGGGCGATCTATCCTTCTGCGTTCGGTATAGTTACGATTCCGTGGGACCGGTTCAAAAGCACGCACGCCATGGCTATACGTCCAGCAAAAATGGACCGTGTGCTCGAAACCTAAGACATCCTCGAAGACAACATACCCCGCAAACCAGAAATAATAATCTCCGTTCAACATTCCTCGAAAATCGTGTTGGGTGACCCGCTCGGCAGGATTCGACCACTCTACAGTTATCGGGGGAGTCTCATTATTCGGCGCAATCGTCGTCTCTTCAGGGAGAGGCAGACGCAGCTTTATTCGATCTTCAGGCATACGAGAATCAGAGAAGAGCGACGCGGCTATTTGGGTCAAGATGGCTGGGCTCTTACCGTAGTTCTTGAGGCGAAATTTCACTGTTGGAATTTCCCGAAATCCGTTCGGACTAGAGGGATTATCGTAAAGTTCATAGTAAAAAAGAGCATCTATAAAATTATGACTGCAGATTGTGAAAAGATGAGGGCTCTCCAAAACTGATATAGTTTGCTCCGCGACTCTCGCCTGAGTGGCAGCAGCCCCTGCGGCATCGACAGATGCCGTCACTTGACGACGAGTGAGCCACAACTGAACAACCAGAAATATCGCGGTGAGGATGGCAGCGATTGCGCTGCCGACAGCTGCAATTGTTTGCCATTTTGAAAACTCGGCAACCGCTTCCTGAACGATCCTAGCGGCACATTCACCCGGCTTTTCCTCCTCATAGCAAGCACTCGGTGCAGGCTGCTGTGCGGCACTTTGCTTCCTTGGAACGGACGCTGCTGTCTTGGAAACGTTTTGTGGTCTATTCGGATCGAAATTTTCTGTTTGGGAATGCCGCAGATAATCATTCGGCATCCCGCCTTGGTCGGTTTCGGCAGCGGACAATAAAAGCAAACCCAGGATGAACCCAATCCTCGTTCCGCTCGCCAGCCTCACTGAGAACGATTCCCCATGCCTTGAACCTTGACCATCAGTGCCATGCTATCGCGGCATCGGAACCGGACGTCCATTCTCATCCACACCTTCGCCGTCCTGTCCTGGAGTTGCTTGCATCGCCGCGTCGTTTTCTCCAATGACGAGAGTGTTCTCGTCCAGAGGAACCGCCTCAAGGCCTATCGGGCGAATGTTCCCGGTGAGTACACCGCCAGCGTACCCTGCGGTAGTCCACAAGAGCCGCGCTATTCGTTCTCCGACCTCGCCGCTTGCGATCATTGTCACTCCGCCCTGCGGATCGGCTGGCGGGGTCGGTGTTGGAAGCCAAATAAGGCGGCCCATGATCCCCGCCTGCTGGAATAGCATCAAGAATTGCAAACCTAAGCCACGCGGCTCACGCCCTTGCGAAATTGCAATGTTGACCGGCCCCAGACCGCTGAGCAACGGAACAAGCGTACTCCAAGCCTCAGGCGGAATAACACGTGGGAGCACTGCACGCTCCAACCGCGCAAGCCGCATCCTTTCTCGTGCATTCAACCGTTGCTCCTGCAAAAGAATTGCATCCGCTCGGGCCGTTTCGACACGGGCTGCCTCCAGTTCCACGGCCAGCGCCGCAGTGCGCTCATTTGCTCTAGCCGCATCAGCCTGTGCTATTGCTGTCTGCGCCTTCGATGCCTCCGCTTCGGCAGCTAACCGGGCCGTTTCCCTTTCCAGTTCCGCTTGCCGGACTAATGCATTTCCCGCAATCCTCCCGGCCTCGATGCCTTCTTTCTTGGCATCGGCTACTTTTCCTTCAACTGACAGTTTATACTCTTCAAGCTCTTTATTCGCCGCCGCCGTTTCATGCCTCTGCAAAACGACGACGGCACGCGTCGTTCCAAAAACCGCAAGCGCAAACACACCGGCTATGGCCAGCGACCATAGCATCAGTTGCTCCCAGGTATGCAGATCGAAGCCGAGCAATCGCCTTACCCCTCTCGAAGAATCGGATTTCTGACTGCTCGGACTCTGAACCGCTGGCCTCGTCGCCGTCATTTTCTCAATTTTGAATAACTTTCGGAACAAGTTAATCTGTAGTCATTGGGCGCCAGAACACTGGCGCCCAACGTCATTACCGCTGAATCCCACCCAGCGCGTTCTTGATCCCCGCCGTCGCCCAGGGCGCCCACGGCATGGTGAAGAACTTGAACCCCTTCTGCACAAAGAAGTTCGCCTCGATCTCCGGCGGAATGAAATACATTCCCGCCGCGATCCCGTTCTTCGCCGCCGCCGCCGCGATCTTGTCGAGCGCCTTCTGATAGACCGCGCACGAATAATCGAGCGGCACGCCCAGTTCGATCGACAGGTCCGACGGCCCGATCAGCAGCACGTCGACGCCGGGCACCGAGGCGATCGCGTCGAGGTTGTCCAGCGACTGGTTGGTCTCGATCATCGGCGCGATCACCAGGCCGTCGTTCACCGTGTCCATATACTCACGATAGCTCTTGAACTCGCCCCACTCGCCGCGCTGCCCGGCGTTGCTGCGCGTCCCTGCGGGGAAGTAGCGGCACGCGCTCACCACCGCCTCGGCCTGCGCCCGCGTATTCACCATCGGCACCACGATGCCGCGCGCCCCGCCATCCAGCGCGAAGCAGATCTGGTCCGGCTGGTTGGCGCTGACCCGCACCATCGGCGCCGCCTTCTTGCCCTTCATCGACGCCATGCAGGGGCCGAGCTGCTTCAGCTCCCAGGGCGAGTGCTGCGTATCGAACAGCAGGAAGTCGAAGCCGGCATCGGCCAGCATCGCGTTGTCGACATTCGGCGCCCCGGCCGTCCCGACGACGGTTTTTCCCGCTTTGAGCGCGGTCTTGAAAGCGTTCATTGGCCTCGTTGCCTCCCCAGTGGGTCTATGCCGCCCATTCCACGGTGACGGGCGCGTTCACGCCGCATGATCGCACACTGGCGACACGGCGCAACGCGCCCCCGCTCCAGGTTGCCCCGCCGATTTCGCAACACCGGCAGTCCCGGCGGAATTGGCCACACACAATCGCCCCTATTCCGGCAACCCCGCCGCTCGGTATGCGGCCAGACGGCGTTCGCGATAGGCAGGGGTGAAGCAGAGGTGCCGAATGGCCGCATCGGCAATCGTGAAGCTCGGGTCATCGGCAAGCAGCGCCCGCGCCTCGCTCCGCGCCGCGTCGATCTCGCCCGCCGATACAAGGAGATAGATCAACTGCGTACGGCCATACGCCCGGCCACGGCCCAAGGCCATGGACTGGCGCATCAGCGCCTGGGCCTGTGCCAGGTCACCAAGCTCCGCCAGCGCAATGGATTTCCCCATGAACGCGTACACCAGTTGCGGATCGCGCGGCCCCAGCCTCATCGCCCGGTCGAACTCCTCGCGGGCGCCCGCCCAATCCCCGGCATAGATCCGCACCCATGCGCTGCTCGCCAGCACCTGGGCGGAATTCGGATTGAGCATCAGCGCCCGGTCCAGCGCGGCCCGTCCGGCCGGTATGTCGAGCCCAAGTTTGGCGATGACATGCCCTGCGAAACGCAGAACCGTCGGGTCGTCTTGCGTGTTGGCGATCGCTTCCCGCGCCAGCCGGACAGCCTCGCAGATTTCCTGGCTCTCGTGGCATAGCAGCCCGATATCCCACATGGCCCCGATCAGCCAGCCGAACCCAGCCTTCGCCACCGCGAAATCAGGGTCGATATCGATTGCCCGCCGAATGAACCGTACAGCCTCGCGCAGGTTCTCGGGAGTCAAATGGTCAAACCGATGCAACGCCCGGAGATAGCAATCATAGGCATCGAGGCTCAACGTCGGCTTGACCAACGCCCGCGAAATCTCCGCCCGCCGGAGCGTCGGCTCGATCGCCCCGGCGATGCGCCCGGCGATACGATCCTGCAGGTCGAAAACATCGGTCAGCAGGCCATCGAAGCGCTCGGCCCAAAGATGAGACGCGCTCGCCGCATCGATGAGCTGGCAGGCAATCCGCACCTTCCCCGCGTCCTGGCGCACGCTCCCTTCGATGACATAGCGCACGCCCAGTTCCTCGCCGACAGTCCGCACGTCGACCGCCCGGCCCTTATAGGTGAACGCGGAGCTGCGCGAGATGACGAACAACCCTCCGATGCGAGACAGGGCCGTCGTGATCTCTCCAACGATGCCGTCGGCAAAGTATTCCTGCCCGCGACCCTCACCGATATTGGCGAATGGCAGCACGACGAGCGATGGCACTTCGGATGGGCGCGGCAATGTCGGTCGTGCCGGAGCAACGAGGCGGTAGCCGCGGCCGGGAATGGTGACGATCCAGTCCTCCCCGAGCAGCTTGCGCAGCGCGGATATCTGCACCTGCAGCGTATTCTCGCCAACGATCGTCCCCGGCCAGACCGTATCGAGCAGTTCCCCCTTGCTGAGCGTCACACCGGCGGCTGACGCAAGAGCGGCGAGCACATCGAACGCCCGGCCGCCCAATCTCAATTCGGCGCCGTCGCGGGTCAGCCGGCGTTCTCCGAGATCCAGCCGGTAAGGGCCGAGAAGCAGCGGCTCGCCATCGCGCGGCACGAACGCCCTCCCACCGTCAGGATTATTCAGGGTCTTGCCAAAGACCTTACGGCCTCCGCGCCACTACAGTCCAGTAATCCAGCGCCCCCTGCGCCGGAAAGTCACCAAACACGCAACCTAATGGGAGCATCGTCCTTGTCCCAAACGATCGACGACCTGCGCGCCATCACCGCCACCGTGACCCTCTATTTCGAGGCCTGCCGCGAGGGCAGCGCCGCCAAGTTCAACGCCGCCTTTCACAAGGATGCCTGGATATACGGCATGCTCAATGGCGAGAGGGCCGACGTGACACTACAGCAGATGATCGATCTCATCGCCGAAAAACCCACCGGCCCGGAATGCCGCACCCAGATCGCCTCGATCGTCCAGAACGGTGACATCGCGACCGTCGTGGTGGCCGAGGACAATTTCTGGGGCATGGCCTTCATCGACCACTTCAACCTCGCCCGCTTCGACGGCGCCTGGAAGATCGTCAACAAGGTCTACTTCCAGGCCGGGTAATATCAGAACCCGTTGATCGTGACTCCGCCACGATCAACGGGTTCTGATATGCGCGCCGGGTTGGTGGGCGGCGGCGCGCGAAACCAAGACTGATACCATGGGTCGCGATCAGCGAGCCTTGGTATAGCGCCGCGCGCGACTGGCGGTCCCTCCGCCAGTCACGTCGCGCCCGCATATGCAAAGATCCAGACCGGAGCCTTGGGCCATGCCGACCCGCATCCTGTTCATCGTTGCCACGATCATCGTCGCGCGCATCACCTCGGCGATCCAATTTCAGTCGGTCGCCGCCGTCGGCCCGGCCCTGGTCGAGGGCCTGGCCCTGGCCTACGTCTCGCTGGGCACGCTCATCGGCGCCTATTCGGTATCGGGCGTCGTGGTCGCCTTCCCCGGCAGCTGGCTGCTCACCCGCCTCGGCGAGCGGCGCATGGTCCTGGCGGCCTTCTCGCTGCTGACGCTCGGCGCCGTGATGATGGCCCTTGCCGCCGGCTATCCCATGCTGCTCGCCGGCCGCATCGTCGCCGGCGCCGGCAATGTGCTCGTCACCGTGGTGCTGCCGAAAATCATCATCGACCTCACGCCTCCCAGGTATCTCGGCGCGGTCATGGGCACCTTCATCGCCGGCTATGGCACCGGCATCGGCATCGCCCTGGCCGGATTGCCGCTGCTGGGGCCTTGGCGCCTCGCATTCGCCGTCTCGGCGGTCCTCTGCGCCACCGCCGGGATCGTCGCGGCGGCGGCACTGCCGCCGAAGGACCCACGTCCAGCGGCGCTCGGCGCATCCCCCTTCACCCTCGATCGCGCCTCCTGGACGCCCCTGCTCCTGATCTCGCTTGTCTGGGCCCTCGAGAATGTCGGAGTGGCCGTCATCTTCGGCTTCTATCCACCATTCTTTATCGCACAGGGCCTGTCGCTCCCCCAGGCAACCAGCCTCACCAGCCTGTTCGCCTTCGCCGGCGTCCCGGCCACGCCCTTCGGCGCCTGGCTTCTGACGCGGACCATCGGAGACCGCGCGGGCATACTGCTCGCCGTCGTACTCTCCGCCGCGGCACCGGTCGCCCTGGCGCTCGGCTATCCGCCAGTGCCGCTTCTGATCGCCAGCAGCCTGGCCATCTGCATCGCCGCCGGCCCGCAGTTCGCCCTCGTTGGCGCCCGGCTGCGGGCGGAAGAGCGCGCGCTCGCCATGGGCGTGTTCTGGACAATCTACTACACCGCGATGTCCGCCCTCCCGCCGCTCGCC
>Ga0164297_10000514_pt1 | contig 47435 bp, 35 predicted proteins | sample GEODES058metaG_FD_113539 | JGI IMG/M metagenome (GOLD analysis project Ga0164297, IMG submission 113539) | Dystrophic lake water microbial communities from Trout Bog Lake, Wisconsin, USA - GEODES058 metaG | ecosystem: Environmental > Aquatic > Freshwater > Lake | place: USA: Trout Bog Lake... | reverse complement strand
GCTGGGCTACAAACCGCCGGCCGAGTTCGAAGCCGAACTCAGCCTATCGAAAACCGCCACAGATTGTGGCATTCTGAATGTGTCACCCAATTAGACGTGTCTCAGTTTTGGGGTGCACTCCACATCCCAATTCAACGCGCTGTCACCGTAATGCAAACCGCTATACAAAGCATGCTGCCTACCGCAGCAGTTCGCTGACCAGCGAGGGGCGTTTGGCGATCATGGCGAGCAGCACTTGCGCGGGGCCGGTTGGCCGGCGGCGGCCATGTTCCCAATTGAGCAGTGTGCCTTCGGCCACGCCGATGCTGCGCGCGAACGCGCCTTGCGAAGGGCCGGTGCTGGCACGGATCGCGGCAACATCTACCTGCGGCACCGCGACCAGATGGACAACCGCTCTGGTCTTTTCCCCGCGCGCGAAAGCCAGCGCCTCGTTCAGCCCGTCAATCAGGCCTTCGCAAACCTCACTCATGCCATGCCTCAATACGTAGCGAGCAAGTTCCCGACCAAACCCGGCTGCTGCCACGCACCAGCACCCGGGATCAAAGGGGCCACCGCCCCTTTGCCGCCAGAGGCCCCTTTGCTGCCTTACTCCGCCGCAATCCCCGCCGCATTGAACATGTCGAGCGCCACTTCCTCGGCCGGTTCGCTGTTGGCGGCGGATTTGGCTTTGCGGCGGCTGTCGAATGATGTCCACACGTCGTTCCAGCTGCCGCGCGTGGCGGCTTTGGAATATTCGGTGGCGCGGGTTTCAAAGAAGTTGGCGTGTTCCACCCCGTTAAGCAGCGGGGCCAGCCACGGCAGCGGATGGTCTTCGATCATGTAGATCGGCTGAAACCCGAGCTGGCCCAGCCGCCAGTCGGCGATATAGCGGATATAGCGCTTGATTTCCTTGGCGCTCATCCCCGGCACCGGCCCTTGTTCAAACGCCAGGTCGATAAAGGCGTCTTCCAGCCGGACGGTTTTCTGGCAGCAATCGATGATGTCTTCTTTCACCGCCTTGGTCAGGCAGCCGCGTTCCTGGACAAAGGCGTGAAACAGGCGGGTGATGCCTTCGCAGTGCAGCGATTCATCGCGCACCGACCACGATACGATCTGCCCCATCCCCTTCATCTTGTTGAAGCGGGGGAAATTCATCAGCATCGCGAATGAGGCGAACAGTTGCAGCCCTTCGGTAAATCCGCCAAACATCGCCAGCGTGCGGGCGATGTCTTCGTCGGTATCGACCCCGAACAGTTGCAGATAGTCGTGCTTGGCCTTCATTTCCTCGTATTCGAGGAACATGCCGTATTCGCTTTCGGGCATGCCGATGGTGTCAAGCAGGTGCGAATAGGCCGCGATGTGCACCGTTTCCATGTTGGAAAACGCGGCGAGCATCATCTTGACCTCGGTCGGCTTGAACACCCGGCCGTATTTTTCGTGATAGCAGTCCTGCACCTCGACATCGGCCTGGGTGAAAAAGCGGAAGATCTGCGTCAGCAGGTTGCGCTCGTGCTCGCTGATCTTTTGCGCCCAGTCGCGGCAATCTTCGCCCAGCGGCACTTCCTCGGGCATCCAGTGCACCTGTTGCTGGCGCTTCCAGAATTCATAGGCCCAGGGATATTCAAACGGCTTGTAGGTCTTGCGGGCTTCGAGAAGGGGCATCGCGGACGTCCTGACGAAAAAGGGGGAAGGGGGATGCTGGCAGCGCGCTTACTGGCAGGCCAGGCATTCCTCGTAATCGGTTTGGGCGGCCAGTTCGATCACCGGGGCATCGGCGGTATTGTCCGCTTCCACCCCGCCGGCGAACCCGGCGCGCTGCACCGATTTCGACCGCAGGTAATACAGCGACTTGATGCCCTTTTCCCATGCCTGATAGTGCAGCATCAACAAGTCCCACTTGTCAACATCGGCGGGGATATACAGGTTCAGCGACTGCGCCTGATCGATATAGGGGGTGCGGTCGGCGGCAAATTCCAGCAGCCAGCGCTGATCGATTTCAAAGCTGGTCTTGTAAACCGCCTTTTCCTCTGGCGTCAGGAAATCGAGGTGCTGGACCGAACCGCCGCGTTCGAGGATCGAATTCCACACATTGTTGGAATCCTTTGATTTCGTCTGCAGCAGCTTTTCCAGATAGGGATTCTTGACGACGAACGACCCCGACAGCGTCTTGTGCGTATAGATATTGGCCGGGATCGGCTCGATGCACGCCGAAGTGCCGCCGCAGATGATCGAGATCGACGCGGTCGGCGCAATCGCCATCTTGCACGAAAAGCGCTGCATCACCCCCATGTCGGCGGCATCGGGGCAGGGCCCGCGTTCCTGCGCCAGCAGCAGCGAGGCCTCGTCGGCGCGCGCGGCGATGTGGCGGAACATTTTCAGGTTCCACGCCTTGGCCATCGCGCTTTCAAACGCGATGCCCTTTTTCTGCAGGAACGAATGGAACCCCATCACGCCCATGCCGACCGACCGTTCGCGCGCGGCGGAATATTTCGCCCGCGCCATTTCGTCGGGCGCACGCTCGATGAAATCGGTCAGCACATTGTCGAGGAAGCGCAGCACATCGCCGACAAACAGCTTGTCTTCGTGCCATTCGTCCCAGGTTTCGAGGTTCAGTGACGACAGGCAGCACACCGCGGTGCGGTCATTGCCGAGGTGATCGCGCCCGGTCGGCAGGGTAATTTCCGAACACAGGTTCGATGTCGAAACCTTCAGCCCCAGATCGCGGTGATGCTTGGGCATGGTGCGGTTCACCGTGTCGGAAAACACGATATAGGGCTCGCCGGTGGCCAGCCGCACTTCGACCAGTTTCTGGAACAGGCTGCGCGCATCGACTTTGCCGCGCACCGCGCCGTCCTTGGGGCTCTTCAGTTCGAATTCGCGCCCGTCGCGCACCGCTTCCATGAATTCGTCGGTCAGCAGCACCCCGTGGTGCAGGTTGAGCGCCTTGCGGTTGAAATCGCCGCTCGGTTTGCGGATTTCGAGGAATTCCTCGATTTCGGGGTGCGACACATCCAGGTAGCACGCCGCCGACCCGCGCCGCAGCGATCCTTGCGAAATCGCCAGCGTCAGGCTGTCCATCACCCGGACAAACGGGATGATCCCGCTGGTCTTGCCATTCAGCCCGACCGATTCGCCGATCCCGCGCACTTTGCCCCAATAGGTGCCGATCCCGCCGCCGCGCGCGGCCAGCCAGACGTTTTCGTTCCAGGTGCCGACGATCCCTTCCAGGCTGTCTTCCACCGAGTTGAGATAGCACGAGATCGGCAGCCCGCGCCCGGTGCCGCCGTTCGACAGGACCGGCGTCGCCGGCATGAACCACAGCCGCGAGATGTAATCATACAGCCGCTGCGCATGCCCGGCATCGTCGGCATAGGCATCGGCCACGCGGGCAAACAGGTCCTGATAGCTTTCGCCCGGCAGCAGATAGCGATCGTCGAGCGTTTCCTTGCCAAACGCGGTCAGCAGCGCATCGCGCGCCGCATCGGTGGTGATCGCAAAGCGGCGCGCGTGCACCGCCTTGGAATCATCGCTGCGCTTGGTCGCCTGCGCGGCCACCAGCGCCGCCGTGCCCAGATCTTTTGCCATCAGCCCCAGCGCCTTTTCCGCCATTGCCGCATCGCCCGCGGCCAGGCCGGCATCGGCCGCCGCACCGTCAGTCGCCACGCTGTCGCCCGCCACGCCGTCACTCGTCCTGAAATCCACGCCACTATCCCCGCATGGCCGGGCAGGGGGACCATACCCCGCACCCGGCAAACCGAACCGCAGATCACACCGACCCGGCGCAATCCGACTCATCCCTGCCTGCGCAGTGTACCACTGCGCAGAACAAACCGTGAATCAAATCGTCCACCCGGCCACCCCGATCCCAAGCCGACAGCAGCCCGCAGCGCCGCCACCCCCGTGTCGGCACCAAACCCCGTTTGTCGATCGGGGTGCGCTGTTCAGCAACTAGGTCTTGAGGTCCCCGGTCTGTGCAACCACAACCTATAGTGCCGTAACCACAGAAACAGGCAAGAGGGTAAACAACGCATTCCCGATTCGATTCGTCGCACGCACGATTCGTTTCATCGTGATGACGTCAATTGTGCAGTGCAGCGACGCGCGGACAATCCGGGGTTTCAAGGCTTTGAACCGATCCCGGCAATTTTTTTTGACCCCGCGCACGATCCTGTGGACAATCCCCCTGTCCAGACCCCACACCCGGTTATCCACCGCTCGCCCGGGCAACCATGGAGCCACTGTCATGTTCAATCTGCTTGGAATGCTGATCAGCGGCCTGTTGATCGGCATCGCCGCCCGCTGGTTCTACCCCGGCGCGGTCCACATGGGCCTCGCCCACACCGTGCTGCTCGGCATCGGCGGATCGCTGCTCGCGGGCCTCGCCGCCAGCTGGAAAGACGGCCGCCCCTTGAGCGAAGGCTTCAGCCGCGCCGGCTGCATCGCCTCCGTGCTCGGCGCCATGCTGCTGATCTTCATCGCCCGCCATTTCTAGACGAAAAAGCAATCCTGCCGCCACGCGTAGCCCCTCCTCTTCAGGCTACGGCATTCACACAAGTGGTACAGGAACACCCCAAAAACCCAAATCCGGTTCGTCCTGAGCTTGTCGAAGGATGCGCGCAAACGGTTGACTTTGAGCGCTTTTTCCTGCGCAAGGGGCGGGCCTTGGCGCGCGTCCTTCGACAAGCTCAGGACGAACCGATGTTTTATAGATAAAATACTTGGCTGATTGTATGAATCCTCCAGCCCTCAAGGTAGGGGTAGGGGCAGAGGCATACACGCTCGAAATGACGCTAAACCTCTCGAGCCCAAGCCACACCCTCAGCGCGCCGGTTGGCACGTATAGCGCATCCGCTCGTTCGGCTCGGCCGGCAGCATCGCGCGGATCGCCGCCTGCGCATCGCCCAGCCGCCGCGCCAGCTCTTCGCTGGCACCGCAGGTGGGATAGGAAATCTTGGTCCGCTCGGCACGCGCGCGGGTCATGTCATCAATCCCCATCAGATACTTCTCGACCGTATAGCTGCGCGTTTCGGGGTCAAACCGGGTCACCGCGATGGTATCCTCGCCATTGGGCACCAGCACGCGCGACCAGCCGTCGTTGCCCAGCCCATATTGCGTCTTGCCGTTGACACAGCCGCCCTCGGTCCATTGCAGCGGCACATCGTTGAGATCCGACACCGTCACCCGGCTGCGCGCCGGATCGAGCACGCAGATCAGCTTTTGCGGCACTTTCGGTGCCGGCGCGGCCGAGGCATCGGCCGCCGGGCTGGCGCTGGCATCGGCTTCGGCAATACGGTCCTTGGCGCGTTCGTCGATCGCCGCCAGCGACGGGCGCAGCACCCAGGCAAACCCGGCGCCGATCACCAGCACCACCACCAGCCCCAGCCCGATCCGCATCGGCACCACTTTGCCGCGCTGCCATTGCAGAAAGGCAAAAGTGCCCGCACCGATCGCCAGCACGAGCAGCAGCGCGGCAATCGCCAGCCCATTGTCGCGTTCGGCCAGCACGTCGATTTCGGCATCGTGGCGCGCCTTGTCAAACGCATGTTCGCGCGCCGCGCCCTTGGCGGCCAGCGCCGCCGCCTCATGTTCCTTGTCCGCGGCGGCGCGCGCGGCATCGGCGCGGTCGAGATCGGCGATCGACATGCACGGCAGGCTGGCCAGATGCGGCACGACATGCGCGGCATTCAGAAACGGCTGCAATTCGCGCATCGAGATCGCAAAGAAAAACGACGAATCGGTGCCGTTGTGGCTCACCGTGCCAAAGCTGTTGATCCCCACCACCCGGCCGCAGGTATCGAGCAGCGGCCCGCCCGAATTGCCCGCCCCCAGTTGCGCGGTATGCAGGATCGTATCGAATTCGCGCGAAGATCGCCCGGCCGAAACCTGGCCATAGGTCTTCACCGTGTCCTGCGGGGTCACCATGTCGCCGGGGTTCAGCCCCTGCGCCGCATCGACATTGCCGGGGTATCCCACCGCCGCCACCTGCATGCCGTCGGGCACCGCGCCGGGAAACAGCGACAGCGGCGGCAGCGTGGCATGATTGCCCAGTTGCAGCAGCGCCAGGTCATTGCCCGGCGAATAGGCGACGATCCGCGCCGGATAGCTGTCGCGGCCCTGGCTGGGGATCACCCCGATCACCACATTGCCGTCGCTCTTGGCCGCCTCGACCACGTGGGCATTGGTCACCACCAGATCGGGCGCCACTGCAAACCCCGATCCGTGCCCGAGCATGCTCGCCCCCATGAACCCGTTGCGCACCAGCACCACGCGCACCACCCCGCGGCTGGCGGCAGCGACATCGGCGGGGTCGGCCAGCGCCGGCCGGGGCAGGGCACAGGCCGCGATCAGCGCGGCGACAAGGGCGAAGGGGCGAAGCGCGGCGCGAAGCATGACCATGGCGCCCTATCTGCCCGGCCCGTGCTTTGATCGCAAGACACGGGATGCACAGCGCGCCGGATCATGCCAAAAAGATGCCGATGACAGCGCCCACCACCCTCGCACCCGCGCTCGACGAAGCCGCCGCCTGGCGCGCCGTGCTCGCGCGCGACCGCGCCAGCGATGGCCGCTTCGTCACCGGCGTGCTGACCACCCGCATCTATTGCCGCCCCAGTTGCCCGGCGCGCCACCCGGCGCGCGCGCATGTCCGCTTTTTTGCCGATGGCGCCGCCGCGCGCGCCGCCGGCTTGCGCCCCTGCCTGCGCTGCCGTCCCGATGATCTGGCGCGCGATACCGCCGCCGTGCTCGCCGCGATCGCCACGATCCGCGCCGCCGACCGCGCCCCCGCGCTGGCTGATCTCGCCGCGCCGCACGGCTACAGCCCGGCGCATTTCCAGCGGCTGTTCACCCGCCACACCGGGTTGTCGCCCGCCGCCTATGCCCGCGCGCTCGGTGCCGAACGCATGGCGCAGGCGCTCAGCGCTGCCAGCCGGGTCACCGATGCCATCTATGACGCCGGCTTTTCCGGCCCGTCACGGTTTTACGCACAAAGCGAAGGGAGATTGGGAATGGCAGCTTCGGCATGGGTCGATGGCGGGCGCGGCGCGGTGATCCACTGGGCGGTGGTGCCCACCTCGCTGGGGCCGATGCTGGTCGCCGCCACCGACAAAGGCGTCTGCCGCCTGTCGTTCAACGAAAGTGGCGCCGATCTCGCTACCCGGTTCCCCCGCGCCACACTGGTCGAAGGCGGCGATCATTTCGCCACCCTGTTGCGCGAGGTGATCGCCGCAGTCGAAACCCCGGGCGATGCCGCGCATATCCCGCTCGATGTGCGCGGCACCGCGTTTCAGGAAGCGGTGTGGCGCGAACTGCGCAAAGTGCCCCCCGGCCAAACCCGCAGCTATGCCCAGATCGCCGCCGCCGTCGGTCGCCCCCAGGCGGTCCGCGCCGCCGGCAGCGCCAATGGCGCCAACCACGTCGCCGTGCTGATCCCCTGCCACCGCATCATCCGCACCGACGGTTCGCTCGGCGGCTATGCCTATGGGCTGGATATCAAGCGCGAACTGCTCGCCCGCGAAGGCGCCTGACGCTGGTCGAGCGCTGTATCGCTCCCATCGAGCACACCGCGACCGCGCCACCGCTTCGCGCCATGGCGGCACTGCGCCAAGGCAATCAGGTCTGGCCAATGCAGGAGACTCTTATGAAACCGCTCATGCTGGCCGGCGCCGCGCTGGCCTCGCTCGCCCTCGCGCTGCCGCAAGGCGCCTCGGCCAAAGGCTGCGTGCGCGGCGCGGTCGCCGGTGCGGTGGTCGGCCATTACGTCGGCAAGGGCCATGCGCTCGCCGGGGCCGCCGCCGGCTGCATGATCGCCCGCCACCACTACGCCAAACAGGAACAGGCCCGCCGCGCCGCGCATCATTGACGCCGCGCGCGCGCTGCCGCACACCGGGGCACCAATTCCGCCTGGGGAGCCTGTGATGCCCTTTCGCCTGCTGTCTTTCGTGCTGCTCGTCCTCGGCCTTGGCACCCCCGCCTGCGCCGAACCCGCGCTGTGGAAAGTCACCGGACCCGACACCACGATCTGGCTGTTCGGCACCGTACACGTGCTCAAGCCCGAAACCGTGTGGGATACCCCGCGCATCGCCGCCGCGATCAAATCGGCCGATGCGCTGTGGCTGGAAATCCCCGATGCCGATGATGCCGCGGCGATGCAGGGGCTGATCGTGCGCTACGGCGTCGATCCGGCGCATCCGCTGTCGACCAAGCTCGATGATGCCACCCACACCCAGTTCAACACATTCCTCGCCAGCCTCGGCGCCAGCCCAGCGCAGATGGAACCGCTGCGCCCCTGGGTGGCGGCGGTGATGGTCAGCACGCTGCCGCTGGTCAAGGCCGGCTATGACCCCGGCAAAGGCGTCGAACGCGTGGTCAAGGCGCAAGTCGCCGCAGCGGGCAAACCGGTCCAGGGTTTTGAAACCGCCGAACAGCAGATCCGCTATCTCGCCGATGTGACCCCGGCCGAAGAGCTCGACTTTTTCAAGGAGTCGCTCGCCGACGGGCAAAAGGCGACGCAGATCGTCAACGACATGATCACCGCCTGGGTCTCGGGCGACGAAGCCACGCTCGAAAAGCTGTTCAACCGCGACATGCGCGAAGGCTATCCCGGCCTCTACAAACGCCTGATCGTCGAACGCAACCAGCGTTTTGCGCAAAAGATCGCTGAACTCGTCAAAGGCCACGGCGTGCTGTTCGTCGCGGTCGGCGCCGGCCATCTGGTCGGGCCTGACAGCGTTCAGGCCGATCTTGCCAAACTGGGCATCACCGCCGTGCGGCAATGACCCGCCTGCCTCACGCCAGTTGCGCCAGAAACGCCTCGGCGCTGGCGAGATACTCCGCGCGCTTGTCCGCCGCCATCCGCCGCCACGTCGCATAAGGCTGCGCCAGCCGGGGATTGCGGCCCAGCCGATCCGCATTGCGATCAAGAAAATGCCAGTACAGCGCGTTGAACGGGCAGGCGTTCGCCCCGGTCTTGGCCTTCACGTCGTGGACACAGCCCCGGCAATAATCGCTCATCCGCGCGATATAGGCGCCGCTCGCGGCATAGGGCTTTGACGCCAGCCGCCCGCCATCGGCATGCAGCGCCATCCCCGCGACATTGGGCAATTCCACCCATTCATAGGCATCGGCATAAACCGCCAGAAACCATTCGGCGACTTCTTGCGGGTCCAGCCCCGCCAGCAGCGCAAAATTGCCCATCACCATCAGTCGCTGGATATGGTGGGCATAGGCCTTGTCGCGCGTCGCGCGCACCGTCTGCGCGATGCAGTTCATCGTCGTCGCCCCGGTCCACCAGAACCCCGGCAGCGGGCGGGTGGCGTTCAGCGCATTGGCACTGGCCAGCCCCGGCATGTCGAGCCAGTACATCCCGCGAATATATTCGCGCCAGCCGATCACCTGCCGCACAAACCCTTCGACCGCCGCGATCGGCGCGCGCCCGGCGCGATATTCCGCCTCCGCCTGCCGGCACACCGCGATCGGATCGAGCAGCCCCAGGTTCAGCGCCGGCGCGATCAGCGCATGAAACATCGTGTCGTGCCGCGCCAGCATGGCATCCTGCCACTGGCCAAACTGCGGCAGCCGTTCGCGGCAGAAATGGTCGAACAGCGCCTGCGCCTCACCGCGCGTCACCGGCCAGCCAAACCCGTCGCAGGTGCCGAAATGATTGCCAAACCGCGCCCGCACCAATGCGATCACTTCTGCCGTGATCGCATCTGGGGGAAACTCGCGCGGCGCCGGCGGTGCCAGATCCGGGCTAGGGCCAGAGCGGTTTTCCGCATCGAAATTCCATTTGCCCCCGGTCGGCTGATCCCCTTCCATCAAAATGCCGGTGCGCCGCCGCATCTCGCGATAGAACCACTCCATCCGCAATTCGCGCCGCCCTTGCGCCCAGGCGAAAAAATCAGGCAGGGGGCACACGAACCGATCATCGGGCCGCACCCGCACGCGCAGGCCCAACGTGTCGGCCCAGCCGTCGATCATTTGCCGCACGCGCCATTCGCCCGGCTCGGTCACCTGCACCCCGCGCGCGCCATGGCGCTGCACCGCGCGCTGCACTTCGCCGTCAAAACTGCCGCTATTGGCCGGATCGTCCAGCCGCACATAATCGACCCGCCAGCCATCGCCGCGCAATTCCTCGGCAAAATGGCGCATTGCCGACAGGATCAGCGCAATCTTGGCCTGATGATGGCGCACATAAGTCGTCTCGTCAGCGACCTCCATCATCAGCACCACGGTATCGGCGCGGTCGCGATCGGCCAGGCTGCTGATCGCGGGAGACAATTGATCACCAAGGATCGGAACGAGCACGGGGCCGGCAGTCATCCCCCGCCGGTGCCGCGCGCCCCTTGAAGCCGCAACCTGTCCTTAATGCCCCGCGTCGAGCAGCGCCTGCACGCGATGTTCAAACGCCTCGCGCGCGGCATCTTCCGGCCCGGCATCGGCGCGCGCCCAATCGGCATTCATCGCGATCACCAGATGCCGGCGCGGATCGATAAAGATCGTCTGGCCAAAAATCCCCTCGGCAGCAAACGACCCGTCGGCAAAAGTCCACCATTGCAATCCATAGCCATGCCCGGGCTGGCCGATATCCTCGTGTTTGGCGGTCGCCTCGGCAAACCACCCGGTCGGCACCATGGCATGGCCCTGCGCCACCCCGCCGGCCAGCACAAACAGCCCGAACCGCGCATAATCGCGCGTCTGCGCCTGGATGCAGCACCCGGCGATCTCCTGGCCGGTCGAACTCAGCAGCCAGGTTGCCTCGCCCGCCATGCCCGCCGGCTGCCAGATCTTTTCGCGCAGATATTCTGATAGCGGCTTGTGCACCGCCTGCGACACCAACACCCCGATCAGGTTGGTCTCGCCGGTGCTGTAATGCCACAAGGTCCCCGGCGGATGCGCGCGCGGCAGCTTGCGCATATAGCTGACCGTGGCATCAACCCCGGGGTCGGGCGTCGCCTTGTTGAACTGCGACACGTCCGAGCGCGGATCTTCGTAATCCTCGTTCCAGCGCACGCCTGATGTCATCGTCAGCAACTGGCGGATCGACACCACGTCATAGGCCGACCCGCGCAGATCGGGGATATAGCGGCTGACCCGGTCATCGAGCGAATGGATCGCCCCATCGGCAATCGCCGCCCCCACCAGTGTGGAGGTAAACGACTTCGCCACCGAAAAACTGGTCCAGCGCCCATTCGGCCCAAACCCCAGACCATAGCGTTCCAGCCGCACTTTGCCATCAACCACGATCACCAGCGCCGCACCATGCTGCTCGTGCATGAACTGATCCACCCCCGGCACCTCGAGCGGGCGCCCGGCGGGCAGCGGCAGCGGATGATCGGAAGGTGCAATATGCGCCGCCCGCGCCAGCAGCGGCAGCCGGTCCATCGCCCGAAACGCTGCATCGCGCGTCGGCTGCGGCCAGCCCAGCACATCGGCATTGGTCGGCAAATGCGCCAGCAACCCGCGCGTTTCGGCATCGAGCGAGGCATACCAGACCCCGCCGCCAGCCAGCACCGCCAGCCCGATCCCCAAAGCCCACTTGCCCACCCGTTTCATCGCGCATCCCCCCGTCTATGCGCCATGCCTGACAGAGCCGAGGAATGCTTGCAAGCAACCGACAGACTTTGCCGATGCGGACAGGTTGGTTGCACCGCGCGCCACGCCGGCGTGCCGCTGCTGTTCAAGGGCGGTGATTTCAGCCAGACCGATATCACCGCCGCCTGATCATCAACCGATCCTTCAATCAAACAGCTTCCGGTGCAGATAGGTCATCGTCAGCGCGGTCACTTTGGCCGCCTGCTTGATATCCGCGCCCGATCCGTGCCCGCCTTCGGTATTCTCGTAAAAATAGAACGGCAGGTGGTATTCCTCCATCCGCGCGGCAAATTTGCGCGCATGCTGCGGCCCGACGCGGTCATCCTTGGTGGTGGTAAAGATGAACGGTTCGGGATAGGCCACCCCCGGCTTGAGCGCGTGATAGGGGGATGTTTTCAGCCAGAACGCCATGACCGCCGGATCGGCATTCACATCGCCATATTCGCCCTGCCACGACGCCCCGGCGGCGATTTTCGAAATGCGGATCATGTCGAGCAGCGGCACCTGGATCACCGTCGCGTTCCACAATTCGGGATGCTGGGTAAATTCCACTCCCATCAGCAACCCGCCGTTCGATCCCCCCTCGATCCCCAGCCGGCGTGGCGAGGTGATCTTGCGTGCAATCAGATCGCGCGCCACCGCGGCAAAATCGTCATAGATGATCTGCCGCTTGGTGCCCAATCCGGCATCGTGCCAGCGCGGCCCGAATTCGCCGCCGCCGCGAATATTGGCCAGCACATAGGCGCCGCCCTGTTCCAGCCACAGCTTGCCCAGCGTCGCCGAATAAGTCGGCGTCATGCTCACCGCAAACCCGCCATAGGCATAAAGCAGCGTCGGGGTTGACCCGTCATAGGCGATGTCGCGGCGATGGACGACGAAATAGGGCACTTTGGTGCCATCGCTCGAAACCGCCGTCATCTGTTCGACCACATCGCGCGAAGCATCAAACTTCGCCGGCAGCGCCTTGATCGGCTCGGCGGTCGCCTTGCCGGCATCGAGCAGCGTCAGCGTCGAGGGCGTCAAAAACCCCGCGCCATTGGCAAAGGCCAGGTCCGATGCCAGGCTGGTCGATCCCAGCGACACCGTCAGATCGGGCGCCAGCGGCAGCCGGCTGCGCGTCCAGCTGCCATCGGCGGCGGGGGCATAGCTCCAAGTCACCGTGCGCACCATGTCGAGCGTATTGACCAACAGATGGTCGCGCGTCGCGGCGATCCCGTCGAGCGCCTCGGTCGGCCCCGGCGCCCAGATCAGCCGCGCCCCGCCGGTATCCCCGGCTGCCACTTTGCTGAGCGGCAACGCAACCAGCGAGCCTGCCGCGAACTGGGTGCCGGAACTGCTCCACGCTTCATCAAGCTGCACCACCACCTGGCCCGCCACCAGTTCGGCGACACTCGCCTTTTGCGGCAGATCGAGCCGCTTGGCCCCGCTCGGGGTAATCACCCAGGTTTCCGCATGAAACGTATCGAGCGGCCGCTGCACCAATTCCAGCCGATTGCCCCGCCCATCGACCGCAACCACCGGGCTCACCCCATACCCGCCGTCCTGCCCGGTGCCGCGAAACACCTCGGTCGCCTGCGCCAGCGCCTGCCCGCGCGCCAGCCGCTTGACGATATAGGGATAGCCCGAGCTGGTCAGCTCGCCCGGCGCCCATTCGGTGGCGATCAGCAGATGGTCGGCATCTTCCCACGCCACCCGGTGCTTGCCGCGCGGCAGGCGGAACCCGTCGGCCACCCATTGCCCGGTGGCGAGGTCAAATTCGCGCAATTCCTCGGCATCTTCGCCGCCATCCGACAAACCGACCAGGCAACGCCGCTCGTCCGGTTCCAGACAGGTGATCCCGCGATAGACCCAGCTCTTGCCCTCGGCCTTGCCCAGCGCGTCAAAGTCGATCACCGTGGTCCAGTGCGGCTCGGCGGTGCGATAATCGGCCAGCGTGGTCTTGCGCAAAATTCCGCGCAAATGCACAGCATCGGTCCAGAAATTGTAGATTTCGCCATGCACCTGCTGCGGTGCCGGGATACGGTCCTTGGCCCCTGCCAAGGCCAGCGCCTGCTCGTACATCGCGGCATAGCGCGGATCGGCGGTCAGCTTCGCCTCGGTCGCAGCATTGTGCGCGGTCACCCAGGCATCGACCCGCGAGCTTTTGAAGTCTTCCAGCCAGACATAGGGATCAGCCGGCGCCGCCTGCGCAGCAGCCGTGGCCGGAGCAGCAGCCGCCAGCAAGGCGGCAAGACCTGATTTTTTCATGTCATCCCCGATCGTTATGAAGTGCAAGGGGTATCAAGCCCCCCGGTCACGGTCAACGCCGCCCGGTGGGGCAATCCCGCTCATACAAAGCTGTAGGGATCAATATCCACCGCCACCCGCACCCCGGGGGGAAACTTCAATCCGCCCAGCCAGTCGCGCAGCACCGTCTGCACATCGCTGGTCCGCCGCGCCAGCACCAGCAGCCGATGCCGGTGCCGCCCGCGCAACAGCGCCAGCGGGGCAGGGGCCGGCCCCAGGATCATCACATCGCTCACTTGCGGCCGCGTCCCGCCGATCGCCCGCGCCGCCTCGCGCGCCTCGGTCTCGTCCTCGCTCGAAACGATGATCGCGGCCCAGCGCCCGAATGGCGGCGCCCCCGCCGCGCGCCGCGCCTCGGTCTCGGCGGTGTAAAACGCATCGCGATCACCGCTGGCCAGCGCGGCAATCACCGGCGCCTCGGGATGGCGCGTCTGCAACAGCACTTCGCCCGGTTTTTCGCCGCGCCCGGCGCGCCCCGATACTTGCGCGATCTGCTGATAGGTGCGTTCGGCGGCGCGCAAATCGCCGCCTTCCAGCCCCATGTCGGCATCGATCACCCCGACCAGCGTCAACTCGGGAAAATGGAACCCCTTGGTCACCAGTTGCGTGCCGACAATCACGTCCACCGCCCCGGCCGCCACTTGCGCGACAAAATCGGCCGCCTTGTCGGGGGTGTTCAGCGTATCGGATGTCGCCACGCAGACCCGTGCTGCCGGCAGGATCGTCGCCAATTCATCGGCAATGCGCTCCACCCCCGGCCCACAGGCAACCAGACAATCGGGCTCGGCGCATTCGGGGCAGGCCGCCGGCGGGGCAATCTCGTGCCCGCAATGATGGCACGCCAGCCGCTGCGACAGCCGGTGTTCAACCAGCCAGGCCGAACAATTGGGGCAACAGAACCGGTGCCCGCAGCCCCGGCACAGCGTCAGCGGGGCATAGCCGCGCCGGTTGAGAAACAGCAGGCTCTGTTCGCCGCGCTCGGCCCGCTGGCGCAGTGCCTGTTCCAGCGCGGGGGCGATCCACCGCCCGCGCGGCGGGGTATCCTTGCGCAGATCGACCACCTGGATTTCGGGCAAGTCCGCCCCGCCAAACCGGTCCGACAGCACCAGCCGCCGATAGCGCCCGGCCTCGGCCATCGCCAGGCTTTCCAGCGCGGGGGTAGCGCTCGCCAGCACCACCGGCACGCTTTCAAACCGCGCCCGCATCACCGCGACATCGCGCGCGTTATAGCGCACCCCGTCGTCCTGCTTGAACGCGATCTCGTGCGCTTCGTCGACCACGATCAGCCCCAGCGCGGCAAACGGCAGAAACAGCGCCGATCGCGCCCCCACCACCACTTTGGCACCACCACCGGCAATCTGCCGCCACGCCCGCCGCCGCTCCGACGCCTTCAGCGCGGAATGCCACGCCACCGGCGGCGCACCGAACCGCGCCTCGAACCGCGCCAGAAAATTCTGCGTCAGCGCAATTTCGGGCAACAGCACCAGCACCTGCCGCCCCAGGGCCAAGGCGGCGGCAATCGCCTCGGCATAGACTTCGGTCTTGCCCGATCCGGTCACCCCGTCGAGCAACCAGGGCTGAAACTGCCGCGCCTGCACCGTGGCAACAATCGCCGCCGCCGCCTCGGCCTGGCCGGGGTTCAGATCGGGCACCGCATGGTCGGGATCGGGTTCGGCAAACGGCCGGTCGGCATCGACCCGCACCGCCTCCAGCAGCCCGGCACCGACCATCGCGCGCAGCACCGCATCCGAAACCCCGGCCTGCGCGGCCAGTTCACGGATGGTCGCCTGCGCACCGGCCAGCCGCTCGATCGCCTGCGCCCGCTGCGGGGTCAGCCGCGCCGGGTCCGCCCCGGTCAGCCGATATTCGGTCACCGTCCCGCCGCCCTGCAGGGCCGATGATGTCAGCGCCATGCGCGCCACTGCCGAGAGCGGCGCCAGGTAATAATCGGCGGTCCATTCGATCAGCCGCCGCAATGGCGCCGCCAGCACCGGTACCGGCAGCACCGCCAGCAAGGGCCGCAGCCGCGCCAGCGGATAATCCTCGCCCGGCAGCACGCCCTCATCCCACACCACCCCGACAATCTGGCGCGGCCCCAGCGGCGCCAGCACCACGCTGCCCGGCTCGACCACCATGCCCGCCGGCACGCGATAATCGAGCACCTCCAGCCCGGGGTTGAACACCAGACAGCGGCAGCGTTGGGCAGGGATCGTCTTGGCAGCGTTCATGTTTGATCCGATATAGGCACGGGTTTCCGATGCGGCCAGCCGAATGGATCAGGTGATGGTGAACAAGGGTGAACTTGGCGTTTGCGGGCAGGGGACAGCCCCCGTGCCCACGCCCGCGATGCGCTGGCACCGCCGGCAGCTGATCCTGTCGCTGCTCGCCACCGCCACCGCCTGCGCCGCGCTGCCCCCGCTCAGCCTCGATGAAGCGGTGCGCCGCCTGCTGCGCCGCGCCACCGCCCGCGCGCTCGCGCGGCTCGAAGCGCCCGGCGGCTGGTGGGACCGCTTTGTGCTCGGCCTCAATCTGGCGCGGGGCCTCGGCCCGGCCGGGCTGGCGCTGCAACGCCGGCTCACTTCGCCCGAATTCCATCACCGGCTCGATCAATGGCTGCGCCCGGTCGCGCTGCGCGCCGCGCGCGCGGCAGCCCCGCGCATAACCGCCGCGATCCGGGCGATCGGCGTCGCGCGCGCCCGCGTCGTGCTCGCCGGCGGCCCGCGCGCCGCCACCGCGCTGTTGCGCAGCGAACTGGGCCCGGCCGTGCTTGAGGCGATGCTGCCCGAATTTCGCGGCGCAATCGCCACGCTCGATGATCCGGTGCTCGGCCCGGTCCTGCGGCTGGCGCTTGACCTTGGCGGCGATGCCCTGGTCCAGATGCTGTCGCACCACGCCGATCAGGCGCTGTGGGACGCGATCGGCGATGAAGAAGCCGCGATTCGCGCCGACCCCGGCGCCGATGGCGATCCGCAACTCGCCGAAATCCTCCACCATCCGTGATCGCCACCGGGGGTTTGCCGATGCGCGCCGCTCGCCTATAGGGCAGCTGGACTCGCTCTTGCCGCAGGACCCAGCGCCCATGAAATTCTTTGTCGATACCGCCGATACCGCCGAAATCGCCGATCTGGCGGCCACCGGACTGCTCGACGGGGTCACCACCAATCCCAGCCTGATCGCCAAGGCGGGGCGCGATTTCCTCGAAGTCACCGCCGAAATCTGCCAGCTCACCGATGGCCCGGTCAGCGCCGAAGTGGTCGCGCTCGATCACGCCGGGATGATGCGCGAGGCAGAGATTCTGCGCCGCATCGCCGACAATGTCTGCATCAAGGTGCCGCTGACAATCGACGGCCTCAAAACCTGCAAGGCGCTCACCAGCGACGGCACCATGGTCAATGTCACGCTGTGCTTCTCGGCGGCGCAGGCGCTGCTGGCGGCCAAGGCCGGCGCCACGTTCATCTCGCCCTTCGTCGGCCGTCATGATGACAACGGCTTTGACGGCATGGCGCTGATCGCCGACATCCGCCTGATCTACAACAACTATGGCTACGGCACCGAAATCCTGGTGGCTTCGATCCGCCACGGCATCCACGTGCTCGAATCCGCGCGCATCGGCGCCGACGTGATCACCGCCCCCCCGGCCGTGATCAAGGGCCTGTTCCGCCATGTCCTTACCGAAAAGGGCATCGAGGGCTTTCTTGCAGATTGGGCCAAGACCGGGCAGAGCATCGGCTGATACTGCCAAGGGATGGCCCCAACCGTGCGTGACGAATCCCCCCTCGACCAGTTCCGCAGCGTGCTTGCCGGCACCTCGCGCGCGCTGGCCGATGTGCCCGAACTCGAGGTGGCGTGGACCGCCGATGCCCCCGGCCAATCGGGCACTTCGTTGCGCGTGCCGATGCCGCCGCGCGCGCTGCCCGCCGCGCAAGTCGCCGAAGCGCGCGGCGCGGCGGATTCGATGGCGCTCAAACTGCGCCTGCACGATGCCGCCCTGCATCAGGCGCGCGCGCCCGGCGAACCGGTGGCGCGCGCGGTTTACGATGCCATCGAACAAGTCCGCTACGAAGCGCTCGGCTCTGACGGCTTTGCCGGGATTCGCGGCAATATCGGCGCCGCCACCGCGCAGCGCATGCTCAGCGACCCAATCGCCCGCGCCGCCCGCGCCGAAGAAGTGCCGCTGCAAAGCGCCGTCGCGCTGCTGCTGCGCGAGGCGCTGACCGGCCAGCCGGTGCCCGATGTTGCGCGGCTGGGCACCGATCTGGTGCGCAGTTGGATCAGCGCGCGCGCCGGCGATGATTTCGCCCGGCTCGGCGCGGTGCTGCAGGACCAGTCGGCGTTTCAACGGCTCGCGCTCGATCTGCTCGGCCATCTCGAACTCACCCTGCCCACCGACGCCCCGCCCACCGACAGCGAGGATGACAGCGCCGACGATCAGGACGACGGCGAAGATCAGCCCGACGACGACGAAGGCGCCCCCGAACAAAGCCCCAGCGAAATGGCCGGCGATACCAGCGACGGCGGCGAAGACAGCGAGCAGGACCAGCAAGCCGAAGAGATTGACGACAGCGCCGATGCCGATATCGCCGACGATGGCGAAGACGGCATGCTGCCAACCCGGCCCAACCGGCCGTGGACCGACGTGCCCGACAGCTTCGATTACCGCGCCTATACCGAAAGCTATGACGAAGTCGTCGCCGCCACCGACTTGTGCGACGAAGAAGAACTGACCCGCCTGCGCACCTATCTCGATGCGCAGATGAAGGGGCTGCAATCGGTGGTCACCCGTCTGGCCAATCGCCTGCAACGCCGGCTTATGGCGCAACAGAACCGCAGTTGGGATTTCGACCAGGAAGAAGGCCTGCTGGATGCCGCGCGGCTTGCCCGCGTGGTGATCACCCCGGGCCATTCGCTCAGCTACAAGATCGAGCGCGATGTCGAATTCAAGGACACCGTGGTCACCCTGCTGATCGACAATTCGGGATCAATGCGCGGCCGCCCGATCTCGATCGCGGCAATCAGCGCCGACATTCTTGCGCGCACGCTCGAACGCTGCGGGGTCAAGACCGAAGTGTTGGGCTTTACCACCCGCGCGTGGAAAGGCGGCCAGTCGCGCGAAGCCTGGCTGACCGGCGGCAAACCGGCCAACCCCGGCCGGCTCAACGATTTGCGCCATATCGTCTACAAAAAGGCCGACGAACCCTGGCGCCGCGCCCGCCGCAACCTTGGCCTGATGATGCGCGAAGGGCTGCTCAAGGAAAACATCGACGGCGAAGCGCTGCTGTGGGCGCATACCCGCCTGCTCGCCCGGCCTGAAGACCGCCGCATCCTGATGGTCATTTCCGACGGCGCCCCGGTCGATGATTCAACGCTGTCGGTCAACAGCGCCGGCTATCTGGAAACCCATTTGCGCAAAGTGATCGACTGGATCGAAAAGCAGTCGCCGGTGCAACTGGTCGCCATCGGCATCGGCCACGATGTCACCCGCTATTACCGCCGCGCGGTAACCATCATGGATGTCGAACAACTCGGCGGCACGATCGTCGAACAGCTCGCCGACTTGTTCGAACACGACGACTGATCGGGCGCGGCGGCCCCGCCAATAACCGCTTGCACCCCGCCCAGATCCGGGCCAGCATCACCGGGCACCCTTGCGGAGAACCCCGATGCGCCATGCCCTGCTGCTGTCCGGCCTTGCCCTGCTGCCCGCCCCGGCGCTCGCCGCGCCGATGCTTTCGGGCGAAACCGAACTGCACATCGAAGCGACCGGCACGGTCAACGCCGATTACGCCACGTATGCCAATACCATCACCATCAGCGACCATGGCAAAGCAGGCTGCGAGGAAAAACTGCGCAACCAGATCGCCGATTTGCGCAAGGGCGCCGAAGCCGTCGGCGTGCCCGCAACCGCGCTGACGATCGAGCCCGGACCCTGCGAAGCGCGCCCCGCCAACCCTGAAGCACCGATCCCGATCGAGATGCCAGCGCCGATAACCACCCCGGTACCGGTCACCGCGCCGCCGGTCGATCCGGCCGTCGCCGCGCGCATGGAGGCCCTGCGCAAACGCAACGCGATGCCGTGGTTCGATGCCAAGGTCAAAGTGGCCATGCGCATCGACGACGTGGCCCGCTTCTCCTCGCAAAAATCGCGCCCGTTCCTGTTCAATGCTCCGCTGCAATTCCACTTTGATCATGAAGAAGACGTGCCCGCCCGCGCCTATGCCGATGCCATGGCCAAGGCCTCGCACGACGCTGACCTGCTCGCCCGTCAACTCGGCGGGCATGTCGTGCGCGTCGCGCGGGTGTCCAACCACGGCGCCCCGATCACCATGGTCGATGTCGGCAACATGATCGCCACCATCGCCGGGAAATTCGAGGGCATGCCGCAGGCCTTTCTGGCCACCCGCTCGGTCTCGCTCGCGATCGATTACATCATCGCCCCCAATTGACCCTCACCCCGCCCAGTCAGGGAACCCCGATGCCCGTTACCGTGTCCCAGGCCGTCACCAGCCGCCGCTCGATCCGCGCCTTCCTGCCCGATCCGGTCGATCCCACCGTGCTGCGCCGCGTGCTCGAACTGGCGCAGCACGCGCCCTCGGGCGGCAATCTGCAACCGTGGCAGGCGCATGTTCTCGCCGGTCAGCCGCTGGCCGATCTGCTCGCCGCGGTCGCTGCCGTAGTGCCGCAGGGCCGCGCCGCCTTCGCCCCCGAATACGCGGTCTATCCGCCCGATCTGGCCGGCGTCCACGCCGATCGCCGCCATGCCGTGGGCGAGGCGATGTATGCCGCGCTCGGCATCGCCCGCGAGGACAAGGCCGGCCGCCTGCGCCAGTTCGCCGCCAATTTCCGCGCCTTCGACGCGCCGGTGCTGATGCTGGTCCACACCCCCCGCTTCATGGGCCCGCCGCAATGGTCGGATATCGGCATGTGGCTGCAAACCGTCATGCTGCTGCTGCGCGAAGCGGGGCTCGATTCCTGCGCGCAGGAAGCCTGGGCAGTCTATCAGACCCAGATCCGCCAATGCGTCGCGATCCCCGAAGATCACATCTTTTTCTGCGGCCTCGCGATCGGCCACCGCGACCCCGCTGCACCGATCAACACTTTCCCGGTGCCCCGCGCGCCGCTGGATGAAGCGGTCACTTTCGTCGGGCTGTGATCCGCCTATTTGACGTGGCGCACCACCCAGTCGACCCATTTGTCGTACACCGCCATCTGCTGCACCGGATCGCCGGGGAAATGCCCGCCGGTCGCCAGCGCGAGGAATTCGGTTTCGACATGGTTGTCTTCCAGCGCGCGATAGAGGCTGAACGACTGGGTGATCGGCACGCGGAAATCGCCGGTATCGCTCATGATCAGCGTCGGCGCGGTTATCGCGGTCTGCTTGGAAGCGGGCGATTGCAACCAGTTGGCCGCCTCACCCCCGGGGACATAGGGTGAAATCCCGGTCTGGCCGATCACTCCGACATTGCCATCGGCCAGGTCATACATCTGCCGCCAGTCGGTCACCGCCGCACCGGCCACCGCCGCCTTCCACACCGGGTAATGCCCGGCTAGCCAGGTGGTCATGAACCCGCCATAGGACCACCCGGTCACCGCCATCCGCGCCGGATCGATCAGCCCGCGCGCCTGCAGCATCGCCACACCCGCCATCACATCCTCGCCCGGACCTTGCCCGGCATCGCGATAGATCGAGGCATAGAACGCGCCGTCCAGATTGTCGCTGCCGCGATAATTGGGCTCGAACACCATATAGCCTTTGCTCGCCAGCACTTGCGGCATCAGGCTGAACTGCAGCTTTGACGACGAATTGGGCCCGCCGTGAATATACAGCACCAGCGGCGCCTTGGTCCCCGTCGCATAGCCGGCGGGATAGGTCAGCACCCCGTTCAGCGTGCGCCCCTGCGGCCCCTGCCAGGTCACCGCCTCGGCCCGCGCCAGCGTCAGCGTCGCGGCAAAATCGTTGACATGGGTCAGCGCCTCGGGCTTGCCGCCGCGCGCGGGCAGGCGATACAACTCTGCCGGATGCCCGGGGGTGGCACCCACCACCACGACATCGCCCGCCGGGGTTTCATCCAGCGCGATCCAGTATCCGTTGGCCGCGGTCATTTCGTCGGTATCGATCCGGGTGGTCTTGCCCTCGGGCGTCATCCGCCACAGCCCGACCGAGGTGCCGTCATTGCCGCCCACCAGCAGCGTCTTGCCATCGCGCGACCAGCGCGTGCCGAACACGTTGCGATCAAGCGTCGCACCGCTGATGTCGCGGCCCGGCGCGCCCGCAAACGGCGCCAGCCAGACATCCTGATACGTCCACAATTTGCCCTCACGGTTGCGCCAATAGGCAACCTGGCGGCCATCGGGCGACAGCACCGGGTACCCTTCGAGATTGGTTGTCCCGGTCAGATCGCGCAGCGCCCCGCTGGCCACGTCCAGCACTTCGATCCGCGATTTGTCCTGATCGCCGGTTTCGGGGGTTTCCTGCCGCACCAGCAGGATCGCTTTGCCATCGGCGGTCCATTTCAGCGGCGATGACGGCGGCCCCGGCGGCAGACTGGTCGGCAGCGACCAATTGCCCTTGGTCAACCGCTTCGGCTCGGCGCCGTCGAGCGTGGCCAGCCAGACATGCGCCGGGCGCGGCGCGCTGTCCTCGACAAAGCTGGTATGGCCGACGCGGAACATCGTGTTGAACTTGGCCTCGCCTTTCACTTCGGGCTTTTCATCCTCGACGACATAGGCCAGCGCCCTGCCATCGGGGCGCCACGCAAATTGCAGCACGCTGTCCTTGGCATGCGTCACCATTTGCGCATCGCCGCCGGCAATCGGCGCGACGAACACTTGCAGATGCTTGTCCTTGTCGGGCGCCAGAAACGCCAGCGCGCTGCCATCGGGGGCCCAAGCGGGCGAACTGGCATGATGGCGGTCGCGGGTAAACGGCCGGCTCGCCCGGGTCGCCAGATCGACCACCACCAGTTCGGTGCGAAATTCATCGTCGTCCAGATCGGCGCGGCGTTCGACATAAACCACGCTCTTGCCGTCGGGCGACACATGCGGATCGGACAACCCGACCAACCGCACCAGATCGCGCACCACCGGCGCTTCGGCCTGCGCTGCCACCGGACAGGCCGCCAGCCCGATCCACATCGCCAGCATGATCCGTTGTCGCATGGTCTTCCTCCCCGTCGCGCCAGCCCGCGCGCGGCAGCCAGAAAACTGCCATTTGCCCGCCCTGTCAACCGCCCGCCCAACCGGCGCAACGCTTGACGCCCGGCGGTCGATCAGGGCAAGGCTCCGGCGTGATGACACCGACCACTCCGCTCGTGCTGTTCAACAGCCTGACCCGCGCGCCCGAACCGTTTCAGCCGGTCCATCCCGGCGAAGCGCGCGTCTATACCTGCGGGCCAACGGTCTATAACTACCCGCATATCGGCAACATGCGCGCCTATGTCTTTGCCGATGTGCTGGGTCGCACGCTGACGTACAAGGGCTATCGGCTGACTCACGTGATCAACATCACCGATGTCGGCCACCTGACCGACGATGGCGATGCCGGTGAAGACAAGCTGGAAAAGGCCGCCGCCGCCCGCGCCCAGTCGATCTGGGATATCGCCCGCCATTATACCCAGGCCTATTGGACCGATATCGCCGCGCTCAATATCCGCACCCCCGCGCACTGGTCGATCGCCACCGACTATATCCCGCAGATGATCGCATTTGCGCAAGGCATCGCCGACCGCCATTGCTACGAACTGCCCGGCGGGCTCTATTTCGATGTCTCGACCGTGGCCGATTACGGCCGGCTGGCCCGCGCTGCCACCGACGAAGGCGAAGGCCGCATCGAACAGGTCGCCGGCAAACGCCACCCCGCCGATTTCGCGATCTGGCGCAAGACCCCGCCGGGCGAAACCCGCCAGATGGAATGGGATTCGCCATGGGGCAGGGGCGCCCCCGGCTGGCATCTCGAATGCAGCGTGATGAGCGGCGCGCTGCTCGGCTTTCCGTTCGATATCCACACCGGCGGGATCGACCACCGCGAAATCCACCACCCCAATGAAATCGCCCAGAACCAGGCGCATTGCTGCACCGGCGCGCTGTCCGACCCGGCGAATTCGGGCGCGCGGATCTGGATGCACAACAATTTCCTGGTCGAACGCTCGGGCAAGATGTCGAAAAGCTCGGGCGAATTCCTGCGCCTGCAATTGCTGATCGATCGCGGCTATCACCCGCTCGCCTATCGCCTGCTGTGCCTTGCCGCGCATTACCGCAGCGAACTCGAATTCTCGTGGGAAGGGCTGGCCGCCGCGCTGACCCGGCTCAAACGGCTGGCGATGGCCGTGGCGCAAGTGCGCGAGCGCGCCGGCACCACCAGTGCCCAACCCGGCCCCAAACTGGCCGAAGCGCTCGCCCGGTTCGACGCCGCGATCAGCGATGATCTCAACACCCCGGTCGCGCTGACCGTGCTCGACGACATCGTCGCGATGAAAAAGGTCGACCCGGCCGAAAAGATGGCGGCAATCACCACAATCGACTCCGTACTCGGGCTCAACCTGGCCGCGCTCGACCGCGCCGCGCTGCGCCTGCGGCCAAAGGCGGCGACAATCGACGAAGCCGCGATCGAGGCCGTACTCACCGAACGCCGCGCCGCCCGCGCCGCCCGCGATTTCGCCCGCTCCGACGCCCTGCGCGATGATCTCGCCGCCGCCGGCGTCGAAGTCATGGACGGCGACCCGCTCGGCTGGGACTGGAAACCGGTTTAACCGACCGGCCCGCCCAGCGCCTTGACAATCGCCACACTCGCCTGCGCCCGGCGGGTTTCCACCGCCAGCAGCGCGCGCTGGGCATTCAGCGCGTCGGTCTGCGCGGTCACCACCTCGAAATAGTCGGCGGCGCCTTCGCGATAGCGGGTAAACGACAAGTCGCTGGTGGCAGCCGCCGCCTGCGCCGCCGCGCGCTGTTCATCAGCCTCGCGCGCCAGTTCGCGCGCGCTGGCCAGTGCATCCTCGACCTCGCGAAACGCGGTCAGCACGGTGGTGCGATAGGCCGCCGCCGCACCATCAAGCTGCGCCCGGCTCTGCTGCACGGCAGCGCGGCGCTTGCCGGCGTCAAACAGCGGCAGCGACAGCCCCAGCGGCCCCAGCGCCCAAAACGTGTTGGGCGCGGAAATCAGGCTGGCCCCGGTGGTTTCATACCCGCCCGACAGCCCCAGTGTAATCGCCGGAAACAGCGCCGCGCGCGCCGCGCCGATCTGGGCATTGGCCTCGATCACCCGCCGCTCGGCCGCCGCCACATCGGGGCGGCGTTGCAACAGCGTCGCCGGCGTGCCCACCGGCACCGCCGGGGCATCGACCACCCGCGCCGCCGGGGCGAGGTGAAAGGCGCTGGCATTGGCGCCGATCAGCGCAGCCAACTCGTGCTCGGTCACTGCGCGCTGGCTGGCGATCTCGGCAACTTGCGCGCGGGCATTGCCCAGCACGGTGCGCGCGCGGTTTTCATCCAGTCCCGATGCCACCCCGCCTTCGTGCCGCCGCCGGGTCAGTTCGAGCGCGCGGGTATAGGCATCGACCGCGCGCCGCAGCAGATCGGCCTGGGCATCGAGCCCGCGCAGCCGCACATAGGCATCGGCCACCGCCGCCTGCAGGCTCAGCCGCACGCTGCTCAGGTCCGCCTCGCTCGCCATCGCCTCGGCGCGCGCGGCGGTTACCGTGGCGCGCACCTGGCCCCACAGATCAACCTCGTAACTCAGCTGCGCACCAACCCGGTAATCGTTGTAGGTCGGCGCGGTCCCGGTGCTCAGCGGGCGATCCTGCGCCAGCCGGTCGCGCGCGGCACTCGCCCCGGCGTCAATTTCGGGCACCTCGGCCGCCGCCGCCTGGCCCAGCACCGCGCGCGCCGCATCGCGCCGCGCCAGCGCCGCACTCAGCGTCGGGCTGGCCGCGGCCGCGCGCGTTTCCAGATCATCGAGCACCGGGTCGGCAAACGCCTGCCACCACGCCCCGCGCGGCGCGCGATCGGCCGGCACGGCCTCGGTCCACGCCGGCGGTACTTCGGCAAAATGGTCGGGCACCGCGCTGCTCAGCGCCGGTGGCGGCGGCACCAGCGAACATCCGCCCAGCAGCACGGCCAGCACGGCCGCCGCCCATCGGCTATTTCGCATGGGCACCCGCCTTGGCCGCGCCCGCTGCGGGCAGGACTTGCGTCACGCGCACATGCTGGCCGGTGTGGATCGCATCGGGCGGGGTGTCGATCACCGCATCGCCGGTGCCGATCGCCCCGGTCACCCGCACCACATTGCCATCATCGCGGATGATCTTGATCGGCCGCACCGTCACTTCGCCATTGCCATTGACCACCGCCACTTGCGGCCCGGCGGTGCCATACTGGATCGCCGTGCCGGGCAGGGTCAGCGCACCGGCATTGCCCGCGCCATGGAAATGCACCTGGGCAAAGGCGCCGGGTTTGAGCAACCGGTCGGCATTGTCGGCCTGCAATTCCATCAGCACCGATCCCGATTGCGCATCGACCGCCCCGGCGGTGCGCACCAGATCGGCGGAAAACGTCCGTCCCGGATATTCGGGCAATTCCAGCGTCGCCGAAATCCCCGGGTGCAGCATCGCCGAATAATTCTGCGGCACATGCACATAGATCCGCATGCGGTGGACATCAGCGACGGTAAACAGCGGCTGCATGCTGGCATTGCCGGTCACCACCAGCGCGCCGATCTGCGCCGACCGGCTGGTCACCACCCCGTCAAACGGCGCCAGCACGCGTTCAAAGCTCTGCATCGCGCGCAGCCGTTTGACATTGGCCAGCGCCGAATTGGCCAGTGCTGATTTGGCAGCGAGATCGCCCTCTTTCTCGTCGGTTTCCTGCTTTGACACCGCGTCCTGTTTCAACAACTGGCCCCACCGCCGCGCGGTGGTTTCGGCCAGCCGCTGGTTGGCCAGCGCGGTCTGGTAATCGGCCGCCGCCTGCGCCAGCGCCTGATCGACTTCGGGTGCATCGAGCACCGCCAGCGTCTGCCCGGCATGGACATGATCGCCGATATCGGCCTGCCATGCCCGCACATAGCCATTGGTGCGTGCATTGATCGCGGCATTGTTCCACGGCTGCACCTGGCCCGGCAGCACCAGATCATCGCCCGGCGCCGCCGCCACCGGATGCGTGACCGCCACGTCGTCGACCGCCGCGCTGCGCGCCTCGGCAGTTTCCCCGCCCACCGCGTGCTGGCGCCAGCCGATACCCGCCCCGGCGATCACCAGCGCGCCGATCGCGGCGACCACGCCCCACCGTTTCAGCCGCCCCGCATCAGGCAGATCCTGATCGAGATCGACCAGCGTCGAGGTGACCGCGCGGCGCGGTTCGGCAGCATGGATATCAGACATGGGACAATACCGGTTGTTGGGCGACCACGCGCGGCGCGCGGGCACGATGGACAATGCTGAACACGACGGGCACAAACATCAGCGTGGCAATCGTGGCAAAGATCAGCCCGCCGATCACCGCGCGGCCGAGCGGCGCATTCTGTTCGCCGCCTTCGCCCAGCCCCAGCGCCATCGGCACCATGCCGATGATCATCGCCAGCGCGGTCATCAGCACCGGGCGAAACCGCACCATGCCCGCCTCGATCGCCGCCAGCGTGGCATTGCCGGTTATCGCCAGCCGTTCGCGGGCAAAACTGATCACCAGGATCGAATTGGCGGTGGCAATGCCCATGCACATGATCGCCCCGGTCAAGGCCGGCACCGACAGCGTGGTGCCGGTGGTAGACAGCATCCACACGATCCCGGAAAGCGCGGCGGGCAGGGCAGACACGATCACCAGCGGATCAACCCAGCTCTGGAAATTGACCACGATCAGCAGATAGATCAACACGATCGCTGCCAGAATGCCCAGCCCCAGCCCGGCAAAGGCTACGTTCATCGTCGCCACCTGGCCGCGCACGGTCACCGTCACCCCCTTGGGTTGATCTTTGGCCAGGCGGTGCAGCACGCCGTCGATATCGCCGGCCACCGCGCCCAGATCACGCCCCTGGGTTGATGCATAGATGTCGAACACCGGCTGGATGTTGTAATGCGAAACCACCGGCGCAATGTCGCTGCGCTGCAACCGCGCGATCCCGCCCAGCAATTGCCCGGCGGTGCCCGGCCCGCCCGAAATCGGCACATTGTCGAGCGCGTTGAGCGACGACACCAGATATTCGGGCGATTGTGCCACCACCCCGTACTGCACGCCGTTGTCCGGGTTGACATAGAACACCGGGGCAATCTGGCTGGTTCCGGCCAGCGCATTGGCCAGGCTGTTGGTCACATCGCGTTCGGTCAGGCCATATTGCCCGATCAGCGACCGGTCGACATCGACGTTCAGATTGGGCTCGCCGCGCGGCTGCTGGATGCGCACATCGGCAATCCCGGGGATCGGCGCGATGGCGCTGCGCAAGTGTTCGGCAAACTCGCGCGCCTGCCGGGGATCGCGCGCGGTCACCTGCACGTCGATCGGCGCCGGGGTGCCGAAATTGAGGATCTGGCTGGTGATGTCGGCCGGCAAAAACGCAAAGGTGGTGCCGGGGAACCGCGTCGGCAATTCGCGGCGCAGCGCGGCGATCGCGCGCTCGGTCGGGGCATGCCCCGGCTTCAGCGTGATCATGATATCGCCGTCCTGCGGCCCGATCGTCCCGCTGTTGGAATAGGTCACGTTGATCGAACTGACCGCCAGGCCGATATTGTCGGTCACCGTGGTCACTTCGCCCTGCGGCAGGACCTCGCGGATCGCGGCGGAAATGCGGTCAAACCGCGCGGCGGTATCCTCGATGCGCGATCCCACCGGCACGCGCACATGCATCAGGATCTGGCCCGAATCGACCGTCGGAAAGAAATTGCTGCCCAGAAACGGCACCAGCACGAACGAGGCCGCGATCACGCCGATAAAGCCCAGGACAAACCGCCGCCGTGTGCGCAGCGCCAGCCGCAACAGCCCGATATAGCCATCGCGAAACGCGGCAAACCGCGCCTCGAACCCCTGCTGAAACCGCATCGCCAGCCCGGTGATACCGCGCCCGGGGGCATGGCCATGATGCGGATCATGCGGCCGCAACAGGTACATCGCCATCGTCGGCACCAGCGTGCGCGACAGGACAAAGCTGGCGACCATCGAGAAAATCACCGACAGCGCCATCGGCACGAACAAGTACCCGGCCACCCCGGGCAGAAAGAACATCGGCACGAACACGATGCAGATGCACAGCATCGATACAAACGCCGGCACCACGATCTGCGCCGCACCATCGGTAATCGCCGGGATCACCGCCTTGCCCTGTTCCAGATGCCAGTTGATGTTCTCGATCGTCACCGTCCCTTCGTCGACCAGCAGCCCGACCGCCAGCGCCAATCCGCCCAGCGTCATCACATTGAGCGTCTGGCCAAAGGCATAGAGCGTGGCAATCGCCGCCAGCACCGCCAGCGGGATCGAGGTGACGATGATCAGCGTCGAGCGCACCGAGCCGAGGAACAGCAGGATCATCAGGCTGGTCAGCCCGGCCGCGATCAGCCCTTCGCGGATCACCCCCGATACCGCCGCGCGGACAAAGATCGACTGATCGCCGACCGTCTCGATTTTCAGCGTATCGGGCAGCCCGACCACGATCTGCGGCAATTTCTGCTTGACCCCGGCGATGATCGCCAGCGTCGAAGTCGCCCCGTTCTTGAGCACGGTCAGCAGCACCGAGCGGCGTCCGTTGACATGCACCACATTGGTCTGCGGCGGAAACCCGTCGCGCACATGCGCCACATCGCGCATGAAAATTGTCGCGCCGCCGATCACTTTGACCGGCAGATCATTCAGCGCGGCGATCGAAGTCGGCGCATTGTTGAGCGACACGCTGTACTGGGTCGGCCCGATCTTGACGAACCCGGCCGGGTTGATCTGGTTCTGCTCGGCAATCGCATTGGTCACATCCTGCGCCGACAGGCCTTTCGACTGCATCGCCGCCGGATCGAGATCGACCTGCACCTGGCGCTGCTTGCCGCCCGATGGCCACGGCATCGCCAGCCCCGGCACGGTCACCAGTTGCGGCCGGATCTGGCTGGTGCCGATGTCGAACAGCTGCTGTTCGGTCAGCCCCGCGCCCGACAGCGCCAATTGCACGATCGGCACGGTCGATGCGTTGTAATTCAGGATCAGTGGCGGCGTCGTCCCCGGCGGCAACTGGCGCAGCGTCGATTGCGACACCGCCGTCACCTGGGCATTGGCAATCGCGATATTGGTGCCCGGCTGGAAATAGATCTTGACCACGCCGATCCCGACCATCGACGTGCTTTCGATATGCTCGATATCGTTGACCGTGGTGGTCAGCGTGCGCTCATACGGGGTGACCAGCCGGTCGGCCATGTCCTTGGGGTTCAGCCCGGTATAATTCCACGCCACCGCGATCACCGGGATGCGGATATCGGGAAAGATATCAACCGGCGCGCGCACCGCCGCCAGCACGCCAAAGATCGCAATCAGGATCGCCATGACGATAAACGTCAGCGGGCGATGCAGCGCAATCTTGACGATATCCAGCATGAACCACGGCTCCACGCCGCGCACCCGGCGCGGCGTCTGTTTGGTTGCACCTTAAAAATCAGGACCATGGCCGCAACGCAGCCCATCTGCCTGAGCGCCGGCCCCTAGCACGCCCGCTTCCCGCCGGCCAAGCCTTGGACGCGTAACATTTTGTTGCAGCCGCCCGCAACTTCCTTGATGCCCCCATACAGCCGTTGGTCGGGGGCAGGGCAGGGATAGCTTACCCCGGCGTCTTGTGCCGATCCGGCATCACCACCCCGGTCGCGGCATAATAGACCGCCTCGGCAATATTGGTGGCGTTGTCGCCAATGCGTTCGATATTGCGCGCCACCAGCAGCAGTTCGGTGGCGGTGATCACATTGGCCGACTGTTCCGACAAATGCTCGATCAAGCCGCGGATCAATTCCTTGTACAGCGCGTCGACCTGATCATCGCGCGCCACCACGTCCTCGGCCAGCCGGGCATCCTGCGCGGCATAGGCATCGAGCGCGGAATGGATCATGCCTTCGGCAATTTCGCTCACCGCGCTGATCCGGGTCAGCGGGGCAAAGCGGAAATCCTGAATTTTCAGCGTGCTGCGCGCGATATTCTTGGCATGGTCGCCCACCCGTTCGAGCATGCCGGAAATCTTGAACGCCGCCACCACCTGGCGCAGATCGCTCGCCACCGGCGCGCGCAGCGCGATCAGCTGGATCGCCAGCCGTTCGACTTCGGCCTCGATCGCATCCAGCGCCTTGTCGCGCACCACCACCTGGCCGGCCAGATCGTGATCACCGCGCACCAGCGCGTCGATCGAATCACGGATCAGGCTCTGCGCCTGCCCGCCCATTTGCGCGATCAGCGCATTGAGCTGGCCCATGTCTTCATCAAACGCGCGCAGGATGTGTTCTTGTGCCATGGTCTCGCCCAATCCTTAACCGAAGCGCCCGGTGATATAATCCTGCATCGGTTTCGTCTCGGGCGAAACGAACGCATCCGAAGAAGGGCGGAATTCGATCATCCGGCCCAGCAGCATGAACCCGGTATAATCCGAAATCCGCGCCGCCTGCTGCAGGTTGTGCGTAACGATCACGATCGTCAGCGTGTCCTTCAATTCGATCAGCGTGCTTTCCAGCTTGGCTGTCGACAGCGGGTCGAGCGCAGAGGCCGGCTCGTCGAGCAGCAGTACATCGGGATTGATCGCGATGCCGCGCGCCACGCACAAGCGCTGCTGCTGCCCACCCGACAGGCCGAGGCCCGACGTGTGCAGCTTGTCCTTCACTTCGTCCCACAGCGCCGCGCGGGTCAGCGCGCGTTCGACGATGACGTCCATGTCGGCCTTGCCAACGCTGCGATGCAGCCGCACGCCAAACGCGATATTGTCGTAAATCGACATCGGAAACGGCGTCGGGCGCTGAAACACCATGCCGATGCGCGCGCGCAACTGTTCCGAATTTTTGCCCAGATCGAGGATGTTTTCCCCGTCAAAGCGGATCGTCCCGCTCGCCTGCTGGCCGGGATAGAGATCGTAAATCCGGTTCAGCGTGCGCAGCAGCGTCGATTTGCCGCACCCCGACGGCCCGATCAGCGCGGTGATCTTGCCCCGCGCTACCGGCAGGTTGACCCCGAACAGCGCCTGGCTCTTGCCGTAATGGAAATCCAGACCTGTGACATCGATCACCCGATCGCCTTCCGGCGGCGGGATCATAACTGTGCGCTGGTCGTCTGCTGGTGCTTCAAAACTCACTTGTTCATGCTCCCGCGCGTCAGCGCCCGCCCCATAATGTTGATAAACAGCACCGTGCCCGCGATCAGCAGCGCGCCGGCCCAGGCCAGCTTCTGCCAATCATCATCGGCGCTCATCGCGAATTGATAGATGGTGGTCGGCAACGACCCCATTTCATGAGTCAAATTGAACGTCAGGTTGGAATTGCCCAGCGACGTAAACAGCAGCGGCGCGGTCTCCCCGCTGATCCGCGCAAAGCTGAGCAGCGCGCCGGTAATCAGCCCCGAACGGCTGGCCCGCCACATGATCTGGCGGATCACCAGCCCGCGGTTGGCGCCCAGCGCCATCCCCGCCTCGCGCAAGGCGCCGGGTTGCAGGCGCATGATGTCCTCGGTCGCGCGGGTCGCCACCGGCATCGCCAGGATGCCCAGCGCCACCGCGCCGGCAATCCCCGAAAAGCCGTGGAACGGCGCCACCAGAATGGTCGAGACATACAGGCCGATCAGGATCGACGGCGCCGAAATCAGGATGTCGTTCAAAAACCGCACGACCGCCGCCAGCTTGGTGCCATCACCATATTCGGCCAGCCAGGTGCCCGACAGGATGCCGATCACCAACGCGATAAGCATGCCGATCCCGCACATTTCCAGCGACCCGACAATCCCGTTCAGCAGCCCGCCTTCGACATAGTCCATGCCGTCAACCCGCGCCGCCGGCTGCGACCGGGTAAAGATATAGGCGTTGAAGCCGTGCACACCCTTGACCACCAGCGTTTCCAGAATCAGTGCCAGCGCCACCAGCGCGATCACTGTCGCCAGCGCGGTCAGCACCAGGAAAATGGTATTGGCGATCTTGCGCCGCGCAAACAGCGCGCGGTTGACCGGAACATGCGCGCTCATTTCGCTCCTCCGCGACCCAGCAACAGCCGCGCGGCGGCAATCGTGGCAAAGGTGATCAGGAACAGCACCATGCCCAGCGCGATCAGCGCGGAAATGTGCATCGGCCCGGTCGCTTCGTTGAATTCGTTGGCGATGGTGGACGAAATCGTCGATCCGGCATCGAACAGGCTGCCGGGAAAATTGTGCGAATTGCCGATGATGAACGTCACCGCCATCGTTTCGCCCAGCGCGCGACCCAGCCCCAGCATCACCGCACCGATCGCGCTGGTGCGCACATAGGGCAGCATGATCCGCATCACCACTTCGCGCTGCGTGCAACCCAGCCCATAGGCCGCCTCGCGCATGTGCGAGGGCACGCTCATCAGTAGTTCGCGCAGGATCGCGGCGATATAGGGCAGGATCATCACCGCCAGGATCAGCGAGGCAGTAAAGATATTGGCGCCGTTGGGCACCCCGGTCACCAGCTTTTCCAGCCACGATCCGGGGGTGACCCAGGCCATCAGCGGCAGTTGCACATTCTGCGCAAACCATGGCGCCAGGACAAACAGCCCCCACATGCCGTAAACAATCGAGGGAATCCCTGCGAGCAGTTCAACCGCGATCGCCAGCCAGCGGGCAATCGCCTGCGGGCAGATTTCCACCAGAAACACCGCCACCCCGATCGCCACCGGCAATGCCATCAGCAGCGCCAGAAACGCGGTGATCAGAGTGCCGACAATCGGCCCCGCCGCACCATACTGATCGGTTACCGGGTCCCACGTGCTGGTGGTGAAAAACGCGAGGCCGAAATGGCTCAGCGCCATCCACCCGCCCGATGCCAGCGACAGGACCAGCCCGATCAGCGTGGCCATCATCACCAGCACCGCGCTCAGGCACAGCGTGCGAAACGCCCAGTCATTGCGCAACGGACGCTCGGCCCCCGCCGCCACAGCGGCGGACGGGGGATTTTCGGCAAGGGTGGCAGCGTTCGACATCAGCGGCCGCTGTAAACCGGGCGACCGCCCGCCTTCACTTCATTGGCCCACTGGCGACGCACCAGATCCTTGACCTGCGCCGGCAGCGGCACATAGTCGAGCCCGATCGCGGCCCGGTCGCCATTCTTGTACGACCAGTCAAAGAAGCGCAGCACCGATGCGGTGCGCGCCGGATTGGCCGGGTTGCGCGGAACGAGGATGAAGGTCGCGCCGCTGATCGGCCAGGCGTTGCGCGCCGGCTGATCGAGCAGCATCACATAGTTGCCCGGCACTTTGCCCCACGGCGCGCTGGCGGCAGCCGCCGCAAACGAGCCGCCATTGGGCTGCGGGAACTGGCCGGCGGCATTCTGCACCAGCGCAAAGGTCACCTTGTCCTTGCGGGCATAGATATATTCGACATAGCCGATCGCACCGGCGGTCTGCTTGACGAACGCGGCCACGCCATCATTGCCCTTGCCGCCGAGCCCGGTCTTCCAGTTGACCGAATCGTTGGCGCCCACGGTGTTCGCCCAGGCCTGGCTCTTGTGCGACAGATAGCTGGTAAAGATGAACGTGGTGCCCGAACCGTCAGAGCGGTGGACCACCGTCACCGGCAGGCCGGGCAGGCGCAAACCGGGATTGATGCGGGTGATCTGCCCGTCGTTCCAGCGGGTGATGCGGCCCAGGTACATCTGCGCGATGATATCGCCGGTCAGGTGCAGCTGGCCCGGCGCGATCCCCGGCAGATTGACGATCGGCACAATCCCGCCAACCACGGTGGGGAACTGGGTCAGCCCGTTCTTGTCAAGTTCGGCCTGCTTGAGCGGCTTGTCGGTGGCGCCGAAATCAACCGTCTTGGCTTCGATCTGGCGAATCCCGCCGCCCGAACCGATCGCCTGGTAATTCAGCTCATTGCCGGTCGCTTTGTAGGCCTGCGCCCACGCGGTATAGACCGGGGCGGGGAAAGTGGCGCCAGCGCCGGTGAAAGTGTCGGCATGAGCCGCGCTGCTCAGCGCGACGGTCAGGCCGGCGCCGATCATGAATTGTTTGAGCATGAACGAGGTTCCTTTGGCTCTGTCAATTGCCGGCGCGCGTCACGCACCAGCGCCGCTGTCGGGACCGACCGGGCCCAAGCGCGGTAGGGATGCCATATGACGGTATTGTGACAATCATCGGCGTGGCCTGATCACCATCAAAAAATCCCGGTCGCGCGCGCCGAGGCAAGGGCAGCACCCCGCGAGAGGATCATCGCCGGTGCCGGCGGTCATCGCGGCGCCCGCCGGAAATCGATTGATATTTCCTGCCAAGATCATGAAAAAAATGGTGAATCGCCTGAAAATCAGGCTTTGGCAGACCTGAAAATTTCCGGTTACCGCCCGGTTAGGGCTAACCTCGCTTTAACCATGCGTAGTTATACGCATGCCCTATGAAGGCCGTGTCCACCACTATTTTTGCAGCGACTTTTGCTGCGGGCGTTGCTGTCACCGGCGCGGGGGCCGGAGTCGCGCATGCCGCCGGCACGCTCGCCGGAACGGCGATCCAGAACACCGCCTCGATCACTTTTACCACCGCCGCCGGCACCACCGTGGCGATGCAATCAACCACCAATGTCGTGCGCGTGGATCAGGTGGTCGGCGTGGTGGTCACCCCGCTCCTGACCAGCCCGGTAGCGATCGGCTCGAACCCGGCCACGCTGGTCTATCAGGTCACCAATGTCGGCAATGGTCCCGACAGCTTTGCGCTCACCGCCACGCCCAATGTCGCCGGCGATGTCTTTGTCACCACGCTGCAGACGATGGCGATCGATGCCAACGGCAACGGCCAATATGATCAGGGCACCGATTCGGTCGTGGCCCAAGCCGCCGCCGGGCCGGTGGTCGCGCCCGACCAATCGTTTCGCGTGCTGCTGGTGATGACCCCGCCCGCCACCGCCGGCGATGGCCAGACCTCGCAAGTGCGGCTCACCGCCACCTCGCAGATCGGCTCGGGCACGCCGGGCACCTTTTTGGCGGGCAAAGGCGCCGGCGGGGTCGATGCGCTCGTCGGCCTGACCAGTGGCACCGGCAGTGCACTGGAAAGCGTGCAGGCCAGCACCGCGCAAGTCGCGCTGACCAAATCGGCGCAGATCGTCGATCCCTATGGCGGCGCCAATCCGCTGTCGGGTTCGCTCGTCACCTACAGCATCACCGCGCACACCACCGGGTCGGGCACCGCCACCAATCTGGTGATCAGCGACGCCTTTCCGGCCGGCACCACCTATCAACCCGGCAGCATGACGCTGAACGGGGTCACGCTGACCGACGCCGCCGATGGCGATGCCGGACAGGCCACCACTAGCGGCATTGCCGTGCAACTGGGCAATGTTCCCGGCGGCAGCGCCGACCGTACCGTTACCTTTCAAGTCAGGATCAATTGAGGAGCCGAGCCATGAATGCCCATCGTTCCAAAGGACTGCGTGCCACTGCCGTGGCTTCGCTGCTGTCGCTGTGCCTGGCCGCACCGGTCCATGCCGCGTCCGACCCGCTGACGCTGGTCAGCAAGCAATTGCTCGACAAGGCGACCACGGTTGCCGGCAAGACCACCCACGAACTGGTCGATCCGGCGGTGACGCACGACAAAGTGATCCCCGGCAGCCACATCGTGGTCGAACTGACTTATCACAACAACCTCGCCCAGCCGATCAACAACTTTGAATATATCGACCCGCTGCCGGCGCCGCTGATGCTCGATGATGCCAGCGCCGATCAGTTCGACGTGTCGGTCGATGGCGGCAAGAGCTTTGGCAAGCTCGCCAATCTGGTTGTTACCGATGCCAAGGGCAACCGTCGTGCGGCGCAGGCCGCCGATGTCACCGCGGTCAAGCTGGTGATTGCCCAGATCGCCCCCGGTGCCACCGGGACCATCCAGTTTCACGCCATCGTGCGCTGAAAGCCATAACCATAACAGTCACAAACACACACGGGAGTTGCGTTGAATACCCGCCGGCTCGCGGGGCAGGGAGACGGGCCGCACCAACCACAAACCACCAAGTACCATGATCTGAATTAACCAGAATGGAGAATACCATGAAGCATGCCAGCAAGTTGCTGGGCGTGGCGGGGACCGCTGCGCTCATGAGTCTGGTGACCCCGGCGCACGCCGCGGGCACCGCCGCCGGAACGACCATCACCAACCAGGCGACCATCAATTTCCAGGTCGGCACGGTCACCCAGACCGCAGTGTCGGCCTCGAACGCGATCATCGTCGATGCCAAGATCGTGCTGACCGCGACCGAAACCGGCGCCACCACCGTGGTCGCGCCGGCCCAGACCGGTGCGGTGACCACGTTCCAGGTGACCAACAACTCGAACGAAGTGATCGATATCGGTCTGGCCGCGGCGGCGCAGTCGTCGGGTGCGACCACCGCGCACGGCGGCAGCTCTGCCGTCACCGCCAGTTCGTTCACCTATTGGGTTAATACCAATGGCAGCCCGACCTGTAGCTACAGCGCTGCCAACGCCACCCAGGTGAACTGGCTTGATGAAGTCGCGGTCGGCACGACGGTGTGCGTCTACGTGCAGTCGTCGATCCCCTCGACCGCCACCAACGGCCAGGTCGCCGGGATCAACCTCACCGCCACGGCGGAACAGGGCGGCACCAGCGGTACGCAGGGTGCCGTGCTCACGCAATCGGGCACCGGCGTGGCCTGGACCCCGGGCACGATGCAGACGGTGTTTGCCGATGCGGCCGGCAACGGCGGCGACAGCAACTATGACGGCAAATTCACCGCGCTGGCCGATTACACGGTGTCGGCACCGGTGCTGTCGGTCAACAAGAACAGCCTGGTCATCAATGACCCGGTCGAAGGCAGCAGCAATCCCAAGGCGATCCCGGGCGCGACGCTGCAATACTGCATCGTCGTCTCAAACGCCGCCGGTGCCGGTACTTCGGCCAGCAATATCAACATCAGCGACGTTCTGCCCAGCACGGTGACGTACAAGCCCGGTTCGGTGGTGCTCAACGCGGTGGTCTCGGGCAGCGGCGCTTCGGCGACTTGCGGCACGGGTACTGCCGGTTCGGACGCGGTGAACTATACCGCCACGCCGAATCCGACGGTAACCGGTACGCTGGCAACTCTGGCGCCCGGCGCGTCGGAAGGTTTGGCGTTCCAGGTCACGATCAACTGATCATAGCGGGCGCGGCCGGCCTGTCCCGACCGGACGGCCGCGCCCCGACTGGATGACCATGACATCACACCCCTCCCGGATGCGGGCGGTGGTGAAGGCCCTGCTGTGGCCGCTGGCGCTGCTCGCAGCCTCGCCGGCCCCGGCGCAGTCGATCACCAATATCGCCACTGCCAGCTGGCAACAGGCCGGCCAGACGGTTACCGCACAATCCAATCCGGTTACTTTTTCGCGGATGGCAGCATCCGCCTCGATCGCTACTTATGCCGCCGGGCCCGGCCCGGCGACATCGCTGACGTTCATTCCCTCGCAGTGCGGGGGGGTGCCCATTGCCGTGTCCAGCAACACGGCAACGGCCACCCAGATCGCGTCGGTCGCGCAGACCACCACGGTGCAGATCGGCAGCGTGTTCTATTTTCAGGTCACCGCGCCACAGGCCAACACCAATCCGGCGGTGGTCGAACAGATCCAGGTCGTGCTGACCACCAATGGCGGTGATCGCGAAACGCTCACCGTTTTCGAAACCGCGCCCAATTCGGGCGTGTTTGTCGGCGCCATCCCCACCGCCGCCGTGCCGCCGCAACCGACCCAGGGCGATTGCGTGCTGTCGGTCGCCGCCGGCAACACCATTTCGATCGCCGCGCTGCTCAATGGCGGCAGTTCGCCGATCGCGATCGCCACGCTGTCGGTCGCCAATGATCCGTTCGGGTTCGTGTTCGACAGCGAAAGCGGCGCCTCGGTCAACGGCGCCACCGTCACGCTGGTCAATGCGGCCACCGGCCAGCCCGCCACCGTGCTCGCCGCCGATGGCGTGACCGCCTGGCCGGCAACCGTGGTCACCGGTCAGCCGGTGGTCGATGGCGGCGGCGTGTCGTTCCAGTTGGCGCCCGGCGAATACCTCTTCCCGCTGGTCGCCCCGGGCCAATATCGGCTGAAAATACAAACACCTGCGCCCTATACCGCGCCGTCAGTGGTCACCCCGCAAAATCTCGCCGGCATCCTGCGCCCCGATGGCAGCCCGGTGCAGATCAGCACCGGCTCGTATGGCGCGCTGTTCACCGTCACCGGCGCGCAACCGGTGCGCATCGACATTCCGGTCGACAAACCGGGGGTGCCCGCCTCGATTGCCAAGACCGCCAGCCGCGCCACCGCGCAACCGGGCGATGTCGTGTTCTATACGCTCACCGTGGGCAACCCCGAATCCCGGCTGAAGCGCGCCGTCACGGTGGTTGACAATCCGGCGCGGCAATTGCGCATCCGCCCGCAATCGGTGCGTATCGATGGCGCCGCGGCGGGGGCCCAGGTGCAATTCACCCCCAATGGCCGGGTGATGACCGTCAATCTCGGGGCGATGGCCGCCGGCGCGCAACATGTCATCACTTATGCCGCCACGGTGAACCAGAATGCCACAACCGGGCAGGCTCCAAACACTGCAACGGTTACCGATTCGCTCAATCTCACCGCCACCACGCATGCCGTGGTGCAGATCGTGCCCGATCTGCTGACCGACCGCATGACGCTGGTCGGCCGCGTAACCGATGGCGCCTGTGCCGCCGATGGCCCGCATCACGGCCTGGCCGGGGTGCGCCTGATGCTCGAAGACGGCAGCTACGCGATCACCGACCAGGATGGCCGCTATCACTTCGATGGCCTGGTCCCGGGCGATCACGTGGTTGCCGTCGCCCCGACCACGCTGCCCGCCGGCGGCCAGCTGGTCGATTGCGCGCGCTCGACGGTCACCGCCGGCAGCGCGCAATCGCGGTTCGTCTCGGGGCAGGGCGGCATGCTCAAAGTCGCCGATTTCCACGCCGCGCTGCCCTATGGCAGTGTGGAGGCGGCGCCCGGCGCGGTCAAACCGGCCGAACCCAAAATCAGCGACAAGGCCTTCGCCGGCGCCGAGGTCGACTGGCTTGCCAAAGGCAACGGCCCGATCGATTTCCTGTTCCCCGCGATCGACTACAACCCGCGTTCGCCCACCGTGCGCGTGGCGATCCGCCACCGCGAAGGGCAAAAGATCGAACTGTCGGCCAATGGCAATCCGGTCGCCCATGTCGCGTTTGACAGCACCAAAGTATCGGCCGACCATGCCTATGCGGTGTCGCTGTGGAGCGGCATCCCGCTCGATGGCTATGCCACCCACCTCGTCGCGATTGTGCGCAATCCCGATCATTCGGTGGCCGCCACACTGACCCGCGATGTCTATTTCACCAATGTCGCGGCGCAGGCCCGGCTGGTCCCCGAACAGACTCACCTGGTCGCCGATGCCAGCACCCGTCCGGTGCTCGCGCTGCGCATTCTCGATCGCAACGGTCGCCCGGTGCATCGCGGCATGTCGGGCGAAATCGCGATTTCGGCGCCTTATGAAAGCGCCGAAGTGGTCAACGCGCTGCAGCAGCGTTCGCTGTCTGGCCAGGGCCGCGCCACCCCGCACTGGAGCGTCGAGGGCGATGATGGCATGGCCTATGTCGAACTGGCGCCGACGATGGTCAGCGGGGCGATCCATTTCGATTTCCTGTTCGATGATGGCGGCCCGAAACGGCACCAGACGATCGATACCTGGGTGGTCCCCGGCAATCTGCCGTGGACGCTGGTCGGCCTCGCCGAAGGCGCGCTCGGCGCGCAGTCGATCGCCGACCGCATGGAACGCACTGGCAGCTTTGAAAGCGATCTCGGCACCCACGCGCGCACCGCGTTCTATGCCAAGGGCCGGATCCTCGGCAAATACCTGCTCACGCTGGCCTATGACAGCGCCAAGCAGTCGGCCGACACCACGCTGACCGGGGCGATCAACCCCAATGCCTATTACACCGTGTTCGCCGATGGATCGAGCCGCCGCTACGATGCCGCCAGCCGCTCAAAGCTCTATGCGCGGATCGAAGCGCGCGGCTTCTATGCCCTGTTCGGCGATTTCGCCACCGCGCTGTCGCAAACCAATCTGGCACGCTATCAGCGCACGCTGACCGGCATCGAAGGCGAAGCCAGCATCGGCCGGGTCAAGCTCAAGGGCTTTGCCGCGCGCACCGCCACCACCCATCGCCATCTCGAAATCCAGGGCGGCGGGCTCAGCGGGCCCTACAGCCTCGGCACCACCGCGATGGTCGCCGACAGCGAAACGGTGTCGATCGTGGTGCGCGACCGCTTCCAGTCGGGCAATGTCGTGTCGACCACCACGCTCACCCGCTTCATCGATTACAATATCGACGTGCTGTCGGGCACGATCACCTTCAAATCGCCGGTGCTCAGCCACGACAGCAATCTCGATCCGCAATTCATCGTCATCGATTTCGATGTCGATCCCACGCTCGGCGCCCAGGCCAATGCGCTGGTCGGCGGCGGCCGCGCCGAATGGGCCAGCGCCAGCGGCCGCGCCAAGCTGGGCATGACCGGGATCAGCGATGTCGGCTCGAACCAGTCGAACCCCACCGCGCGCACCAGCCTCGGCGCGGTCGATGCCAAGCTCGATGTCAGCGCCACCACCACGCTGCGCGCCGAACTCGGCGCCAGCCGCGCCAGCGGCATCACCTCGACCGCGTGGCAGGTCGAAGCCGAAAACCACGGCTCGCAGCTCGACATGCTCGCCTATGTCCGCTCGGCCGATCTCGACTATGGCCTGGGCGATGTCGGCAATGCCGAACTCGGCTGGCGCAAATATGGCCTCGATGCCAAGCTGCGCGTGACCAAACAGTTCGCGCTGACCTCCAGCCTGTGGCTCGAAAACAGCCTGACTTCGGCCTCTTCGCGCAAGGCGCTGCAGGTGAAGGCGCAAGTCAAACTGGGCAAGACCGACCTCCACGTCGGCATCAACGCGATCGAGGATACGCTGACCGCGGTCACCACCACGACGACGACGACCACCACCACTGCGACCGGCACCACCAGCACCAGCACTTCGACCACCGCCGCCGCCAGCACCGGCACCTCGACTGTGGTCGAAGCGGGCGTCTCGCGCAAATTGCTGCACGACAAGCTGCAAATCGATGCCACCGTCAGCGATGCGATCGGCGCCGCCGGATCGATCGACATGCCGGCCAACGACAGCCTGACCGCGCGCTATGCGATCAGCCCGCGCGTCAAACTGGTCGCCAGCTACGACATCGCCACCGGCCAGACGCTCGATACCCGCACCGCCCGCGCCGGGGTGGAACTGCAACCGTGGAAAGGCGCCAAACTGACCGCCGGCGGCGGGACCCAGGATGTGGTCGAATATGGCGCGCGCAGCTTCGCCGCGTTCGGCCTCAACCAGTCGCTCGGCCTTACCCGCCATCTCACCGCCGATGCCTCGCTCGATGCCAACAAAGTGCTCGGCGGGTTCAACGCCGCGCAGATCGTCAATCTGGCGCAACCGGTGGTCAATGGCGGCCAATTGAACGGCAGCGGCACGCTCACCGAAAATTTCACCGCGATCACGCTCGGGCTCGGCTGGAAAGACAAACTGTGGTCGGGCACGCTGCGCGGCGAATGGCGCGATGGCGAATTCGCCCAACGGCGCGGCCTGACCGCCGGGCTGATCCGCCAGTTGGGCGATGGCGAAGTGCTCGGCGCCGGGCTGACCGCCACGCATGCCCAGGGCACCGACGGCAGCAGCTCGGCCGTGCTCGACAGCTCGATCGCCTATGCCCGCCGCCCCGCCGATGCCGCCTATGCGCTGCTGGCAAAAATCGAATACCGCGCCGACACGCTGATCGCGGCGACCAGCGCCACCACCACCACGATCACCACCGGCGCCAACACCACCACGCTGTCGGCCAGCTCGATCACCGGCGTGGCCGGCACCGCCGGCGATACCGCGCTGACCACCGGCAACCAGCACGCCCGCCGCTTCATTGCCAGCTTTTCGGGCGACTGGAGCCCGACCGGCCGCAATGATCAGGACGAACTGACCCAGCGCAGCGAACTCAGCGTGTTCGCCGCGATGCGCTACAACTTTGACGCCTACGACGGGTTCAACCTGTCGGGCACCTCGCTGCTCGGCGGCGCCGACGCGCGCATCGGCATCGGCGCCCGCGTCGAACTGGGCGCCAGCGGCACCGTCCGCTACAATGCCTCCGACCGCACCACCAGCTTCGCCTTTGGCCCCAGCATCGGCGTGGTCCCGGCCAAAAACGTGCTGATCAACCTCGGCTACAACGTCACCGGCTTCCGCGACCCCGATTTCACCGCCAACCGCAGCACCGCGCGCGGCGTCTATGTCGTAATGCGCATGAAATTCGACACCTCGACACTCGGCTTCCTCGGCCTTGACGGGCGGGCGAGGTAAGTGCGTTTGATTGACCGGGGTTGGGACATTCCTGCCGGTCTGCATCGCGACAGGGAATAACGGGTTCCGCCCCACTTGCAGTCATTCCGCTGCGATCATCCCGTCACTCCATAGACATGCCGGACCTGATCCGGCATCCATCGCGCGGCCGGGTGGCGCGTGCCGCTAGATCAGTATCACTTGCCGATCTTGCCCCGGGCTTGGGCATCGCTCCACTCCCGCCCGGCTGTTGAGGCCCGATGGATGCCGGATCAGGTCCGGCATGACCAAAGTGGGCGTGAGTCAGTGCACCCAAACTGGATGCCCGCATCTGGCAGAAGCAACCATTGGCTGTAGCTGATCTTATTGACTGGGGCTGGTCGCCAACCCCCCATTCACCCCCCATCGCCCAACCTACGCCAAGACCCGGTCAACCAGCGCAAGATCGGCAGGAATCTGCCCGTCCAGCATCAGCATGGCAAGGCCGTGGACCAGCGCCCAGGATCGGGTGGCGATCACGCCGGCATCGCCACCGCCGGCCACGCGGGCGGCGTTGTCAAGCAGCAGGGTGGCGGCGTCGGTGGGATCGCCCGGGTCGGGGCAGTGGTCGATCCCGCCGGGGCCTTCGGCGCGGGCCAAGGCGGGCGAGGCGAAGATCAGGCGGAACAGCGCCGGGTGTTCAAGCGCAAAGGCGACATAGGCGCGCCCCGTAGCAGCAAAGCCGGCCGCGCCGCCGCCGGCCGCCGCGCTGGCTTTGGCCTGCGCCGCGCCAAGCTGTTTCAGGCCTTCGCGGGCGAGCGCGGTCATCAGCGCGGTCTTGTCGGGAAAATGGCGATAGACGGCGGTGGCGCTTACGCCGGCGGCACGCGCGACTTCGCGCAGCGAAAACGCGTCGGCCGCGCGTGTGGCCAGCAGCGCCAGGCCCTCGTCGATCAGCGCGGCGCGCAAATCGCCGTGATGGTAGGTGCGTTTTTGCATGTTGACAGTGTTATCATTGGTGGTCATGATAACACTGTAAACATGGAGGCGGCAGATGGGAAGCGCCATCGAAGCACTGATTCGCGGCACGGTTACCCGGGGCATCACCGCGCTGGCGGGGTTCAATCGCCAACGGCTGCGCCCTCCCACCGGCGGCAATCCGTTTCTGACCGGAATTCATGCGCCGATGCAGCGCGAAATGACGCTGACCGAACTCACGGTCACCGGAACGATCCCGCCGTGGCTGAACGGGCGCTATCTGCGGATCGGGCCCAATCCGGTCGATGCCGATCCCGCGTCGTATCACTGGTTCATCGGCGATGGCATGGTCCACGGGCTGACCATCGAAAACGGCAAGGCGCTTGGCTATCGCAACCGCTGGATCCGGTCCGATGCAGTGGCGCGGGCCAAAGGGCTGCCGGCGGCGCCGGGGCCGCGCCACGGGTTTGATGTGGTCAACACCAATGTTATCGCCATCGGCGGCCGCACGTATGCGATTGTCGAGGCGGGCAGCTATCCGGTCGAATTGAACGACACGCTGGAATCGCTCGCCTACAATCCGTTTGACGGCACGCTGCAGGGCAGTTTTTCGGCGCACCCGCATCGCGACCCCCGTACCGGGGAAAACCACGCGATCTGTTACGAAGGCACCGATCAGGCAATTATCCGCCATGTCGTAGTCAATGACGCCGGCCAGGTCATCCGCGAACAGCCGATCCATGTCGAACACGGCCCGATGATCCACGATTGCGCGATCACCGATCGCTATGTGCTGATCCTCGATCTGCCCGTCACTTTTTCGATGAAGGCGCTGATCGCGGGCTATGGCTTTCCCTATGCGTGGAACCCCGATCATGTCGCCCGGGTCGGCCTGCTGCCGCGCCACGGCGACGAAACGCAGATCATCTGGTGCGATGTGCCGCCGTGCTTTTCGTTCCACGTCGCCAATGCCTATGACGATGCCGATGGCCGGGTGGTGCTCGATCTGTGCGTCTATGACACGATGTTTGCCCCCGGCGCGTTGGGCCCCGATGCCAATCCGCGCGGGCTTGAACGGTGGACGCTCGACCCGGTCACCCGCTCGGTGGCGATCCGCACGATCGACGCGGCACCGCAGGAATTTCCGCGCCCCGACGAACGGTTTTTCGGCCAGCCCTATCGCTATGCCTGGGCGATGGCGACACCGGGGCCGGGGGCTGCGGCGCTGATCGGCGAAACGCGGCTCTATGCGCATGATCTGCTCACCGGCACGCGCACGGTGCATGATTTCGGGCCGGGGCGGCATCCGGGCGAATTCGTGTTTGTGCCCGAACACGCCGATGCGCCGGAAGGGCACGGCTGGCTGGTCGGGCTGGTGGTGGACATGAACATGCAGACTACCGAGTTCGTGATCCTTGATGCGCGCGATTTTGCCGGACCGCCGGTGGCGACGGTGCATCTGCCGCACCGGGTTCCGCCGGGGTTTCACGGCAACTGGATCGGCCGATGAACGGCGCGATCGGTCAACGCGCGCTCAGCTGGCTGGCCGACATCGCCGCCAATATCGTTGCGCCCGCGCTGGTCTTCGCGGTGTTGCAGCCGCGCATGGGCGATGTGCCGGCCCTGCTGGTCGCCTCGGTGCCGCCGCTGCTGTGGGGCATCGGCACGCTGGTGCAAACGCGGCGGATCGACGCGCTGTCGGTCCTTGCGCTGGCGGGAATCGCGCTCAGCCTGCTGGCATTTGCCGGTGGTGGTTCGGCAGTGGCGCTGCAATTGCGCGAAAAGCTGGTGACGCTGGTGATTGCCCTCGCGTTTCTCGGTTCGGCGGCGATCGGCCGGCCGCTGATCGGTCCGCTCGCCCGCGCCACCGTGGCGCGCGAAGGGGCGGAGGCCGTGGCGCGGATGGCGGCGGTGCAGCACAGCGCCGCGTTCAAACGCTCAATCATGGTGATGACGCTGGTCTGGGGGTTCGGCCTGCTTGCCGATTTTGCAGTGTCGGTGGCCTTGATCCGCGTCCTCACGATCGGCCAATATCTGATCGTCGGGCCGGTGGTCGGCTATGCAACAATGGGCAGCCTCGCGCTCTGGACAGTGGTCTATCGGCGGCGGATGCGGCGCTAACGACCCGGTCCAGCCCTCGCGACCGGCCTATCCCGCATCCTCATCCGGGTCGGGCGCGCCGGTATACTGCGCATCGGGATCGATCGGATAAGGCGCCGGCGCGGCACACGCCTGCGGCGCGATCGGGCCGATCAATTCGCCATCGTCCCAATAGACTTGCGCCAGCCCCTTGTGCCGCAGTCCGAGATGTTCGAGCGGGGTGTAATAATACCGGCTGAACGCATAGACCCGCAGCACCGCACGCGGCGTCTATGTCGTAATGCGCATGAAATTCGACACCTCGACACTCGGCTTCCTCGGCCTTGACGGGCGGGCGAGGTAGGGGCGCGTCTGATTGACCGGGGTTGCGACTTGGCCGTGATTTCGAGCGTCTTTTTCCTTTCCATCCCCCATTCATCCCCATACCATCGCATCATTCGCTACGACCACTGCCCGGGTGCGGCAATCAACCCAATGTGCGCAGGAGAAGGTGATGCAACGGCAGGGGTTTCATGTGTCGCCCGTCCATCGGGCGCTGGTCCTCGCGCTGCTGGTTGCCGGTTGCGCGCCGCCTCCTGCCCGAATGCCGCCGTCGCACCAGGTTGGCAAAGCGCATTCCGTTCCAATCCCTCTCGAAGCGAGTGCTCCGCCCAGTCCGATGGATGCCGCTCCTTCCGGCGGCAGCACGGCGGACAAACCCTCGGCGCAGGAGGCGGGCAGGATCGGCGGCAAAGTCGTGGCGGTGGACCTGACCCCGTTTACCCGGTTCGAGGATCGCTGGTTCCAGGCGAGCAGTCACGGCTATGGTCAGGGCGGCATTTTTGAAGGCAATTACACCCGCGTCCTGATCCAACCCGCCGGCGAAGCCTCTGCCACCGGCGACGGCACGCCGCTTGGCTATGCCCCGCGCGGTTGGCTGGCGCGGCTGCTGGTAGGCAAAAGTTTCTCGGTCAATTTCACGCTGGGGATCAAGGCCGGGCTCTACACCGCAACCATTCCGGTGGTCACGCTGTCGCATGC
>Ga0164297_10000513_pt1 | contig 47457 bp, 49 predicted proteins | sample GEODES058metaG_FD_113539 | JGI IMG/M metagenome (GOLD analysis project Ga0164297, IMG submission 113539) | Dystrophic lake water microbial communities from Trout Bog Lake, Wisconsin, USA - GEODES058 metaG | ecosystem: Environmental > Aquatic > Freshwater > Lake | place: USA: Trout Bog Lake... | reverse complement strand
TCAGCATGCAGGCGACAGCGGCACTGCGAAGAATGCGCCGCCGACACCGAATCCTCACCGCCTGCTTCGCCCAGGCCGAACTTTGGCCTTAACGTCAGTCTATTATGCAAGTCTCAATAGGAGGCTTGAAGGGCATAAGGCCGTGGTTATCGCCCTTGCCGGGAGTCTCGCAGATGAGTCTTGAACATCGGATGGAATGTCGCGTGACAGTTTAAAGGACTGTGTGGAGATTTCTGCATGGCACGCCGCGAAGAATCCATTCCCTACATGCTGGTTTATAGCATTCCATGGTGGGTGAGTGTCAGCCTGGCAGGTGTGGTTTATGCACTGATGCGCTGGGTGGCACCGGATGTGCGGCCGGACGAGCCCATGTTGAGGGACATTTTGAAAGCTTTGCCCAAGGCTGCGGGGTTAGCCGCAATGCCTTTGCTAAGTCTTGCAGGGTTGAACCTTCTGGTGAGGTTCTTGAAGCGGAAACCATAAGTGCGTGGTTGGAGGCAGCGAACGTTGCGAATCGTTGAATCAACGAGAGACTAAGTGTGCTGAGATTTGCCAAGCATTTCTCACCCACCACCCTACTCGCATTTGCCTCCGCGCCCCAGCACGCCTATGGCGGCGGTGCCCTATGAAAACGATCTGGTTCATCCGTCATGCCGAAAGCCTCAGCAACGCGGGGTTTCCCACGGACACGCCGCATGCCATCGGGTTGAGTGAGAAGGGGTTGTTGCAGGCCGAGGTGCTGGCGGAGCAGTGGCGGACGGAGCCGGACCTCATCGTGGTCTCGCGTTACTCACGCACGGCCTACACAGCGGCACCGCTGTGCAGGCGGCATCCGCAGGTGCCGGTGATAGAGCTGCCGGTACATGAGCTGACGTTTCTGGCTCCGGGCCGCTATGTAGGCACGACGGAGACGACGCGGCGGGAACCGGCGAGGCAGTACTGGGAGCGCTGCGATCCGGACTACTGCGATGGCGAAGGGGCGGAGACGTTTCGGAATTTCTGCGAGCGCGTGGATGCCTCATTGCAGGCGCTGCGCGAGCGCGTGGAGCAGCGCATCGCGGTGTTTTGCCATGCGTATGTGATCAAGGCGATCCTGTGGCGGCAGATGCACCCGGAGGCAGAGTGTAATGCGGAGTACATGCGGGAGTTTTTTGATTTTCATCTGAACTGCGTGGTGCCGAATGTGATGGTGTATCCGTTTGAGTGTCCGGAGGATGAGGCGCTGAAGATGCTGTCGCCGTTTCAGATTGAGATGGTGGTGTGAGGCTCACTTCAACCATCCGAAGGATGAGCAAATCTTCCGTGCTGTGGCGCTGGGGGCCTCTGAGTTTTCACCGCAGAGGAAGGAACGCCGCAGAGATGTTCTGAAAAAAACTCTGCGGCGTTTCGAACTCTGCGGTGTGTTGGTTTGTTCTGCGGTTCCTTGGATAAGGCGAGAGGATGGGCTGAATGTGCCACATGGGCGTAAGCGTGTGTGGTTTACCTGCGTACTCTTCGCATGTCTGATCTCTCCGCACTCTCACGCCGTGAGCTGCTGGCCCGCATGGGCGGCGGACTGGGGGCGCTGGGGCTGGCTTCCACGTTGCATGGGGCACCGAGGACGAACTTTGTGCCGAAGGCGAAGCGGGTGATCCAGCTCTTCATGAACGGCGGGCCGTTTGGGCCGGACTTTTTTGATCCGAAGCCGGGGCTGACGAAGTATGCAGGGCAGAAGCCGGAAGGCGCAGACCTGCGCACGGAGCGGCCCACGGGCGGACTGCTGGCTTCTCCGTATGCGTTTTCAAAGCATGGGCAGAGCGGGCTGGAGATCAGCGAGCTGCTGCCGAATCTGGCGCAGCATGCGGATGAGCTGTGCGTGCTGCGCTCATGCCACACGGACAATCCGAATCATGGCCCGGCGCTGCTGCTCATGAACAACGGCACGATGACGGAGCGTGTGCCGAGCATGGGCTCATGGCTGAGCTACGGCCTGGGCAATGAGAATGCGAACCTGCCTTCGTTCGTGGTGCTGTGCCCGGGCAAGCCGGTGCGGTTTTCGGTGCTGTGGACGAGTGCGTTTCTGCCGGCGCAGCATCAGGGGGTGTACATCAATCACTCCAACCTGGAGCCGCAGAAGATGATCCCATGGCTGACGAATGAGAAGCTGGCGAAGGCGGACCAGCGCAGGCAGATCGATCTGATGCAGACGCTGAATGCGGAGCATCTGGCCGCACGCGGCGGTGCGGATGTGGCGCTGAACGGCCGCATCCAGGCGATGGAGACGGCCTACCGCATGCAGTCGGCGGCGACGGACGCTTTTGATGTGAATCTGGAGCCGCCCAAAGTGCGCGAGATGTATGGCAAGAGCCATTTCTCCAACGGCTGCCTGATGGCGCGGAGACTGGTGGAACGCGGCGTGCGCTACGTGCAGTTGTACTATGGCAACGGTCAGCCCTGGGACACACACTCAAAGCATGATGAGCAGACGCGCAAGCTGGCGGCAGACATCGACCGGCCCATCGCGGCGCTGATCGGTGACTTAAAACAACGCGGCATGCTCGAAGACACGCTGATCGTGTGGGGCGGTGAGTTTGGCCGCACGCCGGTGAGTGAGAACGGCAACGGGCGTGATCACAATCCGCATGGCTTCTCGATGTTCTTCGCCGGTGGCGGCGCACGCGGCGGCACGGCCTATGGCGAGAGTGATGAATTTGGCTTCAAAGCGGCCGTGGACAAGATGCACGTGCACGATGTGCATGCGACGATCCTGCACCTGCTGGGCATGGACCACGAGAAGCTGACCTATCGCTACGCCGGACGCGACTACCGCCTGACGGATGTCCATGGGCGGGTGCCACAGGCCATCGTGGGCTGAGGGAGATCAGGCGCGGGATTTGTCAGTCCTGAAGCGGCTCCAGAAAGAGCGCTTGTTGGGAATGGCTCGGCGGATTTCCACGGTCGGTTTCTTTTTGGTCGCGGGGGCCGGTGCGGGTGGCTTGGGCTTGTCCGCTTCTTTTTCCGGCTGCGCCGGTGTCGCTGAGGGCGAATCCTGGGCGGGGCCGTAAATCTCGCGTGTTTTCTGGTGCAGCATTTCAGCCTCTGCGGCACGCTGCATGGAGTCGCGAATGCTGGAAGGCACGGCGCTCTCGGTGAGTGGGGGCAGCAGCGGATTCGGCCCTGCAGCCCAGGTGCCGAGAGTCGGCATGAGTGCGGCGATTTCGTTCTGGTTGCTCACCTTGTGCAGGCCGATGACACGCAGGGAGGTGCCAAAGATATAGAAGATGGTGCTGTCGTCGAGCCCCTCCACCATGCTGCCACCGCGCTGTAGGATCGGGCTGCCGCGCAGGATGATTTCCCCCTCGGTGATAAAGGCTTCCTGGCAGAGCGCCTTGGCAGGCTCGCTGAAGTTCATTTCGATGAACACCTTGCCACGGGCGCGGGCTTTGAGCGGCTTGCCGTCGGCGGAGTACTTGAACACCTGGATCGAGTCTGCCGCGATCTTGAGGTAGGGCGGGAATTCAAGCTGCTGCGTGGAAATGCTCTTGGCCTCCACAAAACTCATGCTGAGCAGGAAGCTGAGATCCGTAGGTGACTTCGCCATCGAGATGTCCTTCGGACCGGTCTCCGTCTTGTTGGCGGCGGCTGACTTATCAGCAGTTTTCACGCTGGCGCAGCCGCAGGACAGCAGAGCTGTGGCAAGCAGTGCGGCGGCGGAGCCGGTTTTGAACTGGGGTGGAAAAATCATCAGCGGGTTTTTAGATACACCCAAAGGCGATTTTGCTCATCTTGAAATTTTTATAATTGACCTGCGATTAGTTCGGCTGCGGGCCTGAGGCGTTCGTAAGTGGCAAATTGGTGCCCGTAGGCATGCTCGGCGTCGGCGGGAAAGTCCTGCCGGGAGGCCAGCCGCCATTCGCCTGGATGCAGCGCCGGGAAGGGGACACCGCTGCCGAGTGTGGATTCCACATGGGTCAAAATCAACCTGTCGGCCAGAGGCATGGCGGCGGCATAGGCTCCTCCGCCCCCGCACACAAACAGCTCTGTCGCACCGCCTGCTCCGGCTGCTTGAAGAGCCTCTGCCACGTTGGCAACGCTCTGGCCGGTGGGCGGGATGAAGGCAGGGTTGCCCGTGAGCACCAGCGGGTGGTGGGTTTCAAACCAGCCGAGCATTTCTTCATACGTGCGGCGGCCGATGAGCAGCCACTGGCCACGGGTGGTGCGGCGGAAGTGCGCCATATCCCGTGGCAGGTGCCACGGCACGCCTTTGCCGGTGGAAATGAAGCCATCGGCTGAAACAGCGGCGATGAGGGTCAGTACCGGGCGTGAACTCACTCAGTAAATCGCAGATTCGCCTTCGCGCAGCAGTCGCACGCGATGCTCGAGCCCGAGTTCGAGAGCGGCTTTGATCAGGCGCTCGGCAGGTTCATGCAGGGGCTCGCCACCGAGCGGGAAGGTGTCGTGATGCATGGGTACCATGGACTGGGCTCCCATCATTTGAAAAGCTTCCAGCGCCTCCTCAGGGTTCATGTGAACCTGCCGCCCGCTGGGGGCATCGTAGGCACCGATGGGCATGAGCGCGAGGTCAATGCTGGCGCGTTTGCCGATCTCCTGAAAGCCGTCGAACATGGCGCTGTCGCCACAGTGGAAAAGGCAGCGGTCAGGAGACTTGATCAGGTATCCGCCGAACTGCCGGTGTGTGTCATGGATATTCCGCGCTCCCCAATGGCGTGCGGGGGTCAGGGTGATGCGCAGATCCTGAAACGTGGCGCTCTGCCAGGTCTTCAATTCCACGATGTGTCCGAATCCGCAATTTTTCACCACTCGGCCGACGCCTTCAGGCACGATGATGGGCTGTGCGGCGGCCAGTTTGCGGAGGCTCGGCAGGTGCAGGTGGTCGTAATGCGCGTGCGTCACCAGCACAAGATCGATGGGGGGCAGGTCGTTGGCCCAGACACTGGGGTGCCGCACTCGCTTCACCGGGCCGTGCCACAGTGCCCAATTGGGGTCGATGGCGATGTTCACGCCGCCTATTTGGCAAAAGAAACCGGCATGCCCGAGCCAGGTCACCGCGATCTCATCACGGGTGGCCACCGGCAGCAAGCCAAATTGCTGACCCGGCTGGCGTGGGGCAAGCAGGGTGGGAATGAGCACCTCATTGAGGAACTGGATGTTGCGTTTGCGCCAGCCCTCAGTGGGCAGCAGGCCAATGCGGTTGCCCTCGGTCTGGGCTTTCCTGAGTAGTCCACGCTTGTTCAGCGGACTGGTAAATCCAGTCCCGCCGGATGAGGAAGCGGGATCGAAAAGCATGATTGGCTGCTTAAATCTAGTAATTATTAATACCCAACACTCTCAAACACAAGGAATAAGTGCGGACGTGTGGCGGCCGGAGAGTCGGTGGTATCCAGTGAATAATACGCACGCTGGATTGGATCTCGATCAGTCTTATTGCACGGAACCCAGTGCCGTCACCCACTTGCCCTTGGTGACGACTTTCTCGACCACAAAACCCGCACGCTTTCCGGCTGCGAGGCAGTCCTTGGCCTGGGATTTTAGAATGCCGGAAAGCATTAAAACGCCACCAGGAGCCACGGAGCGCACCAGTTGGGGGAAGGCTGCCTCCAGCACATCAAAGAAGATGTTGGCGGCCACGATGTCCCATTTTTGCTTGGGCTCCCACTTGAGCACATCGATGCGCGAAAAGCGCGCCTTGGGCGTGTCATTGCGCTCGGCGTTTTCCTGCGAGATTTTCACGGCGGCGGGGTCGTAATCGCAGCCCCAGACGCGGGTGGCACCGAGTTTCTCGGCGGCGATGGCCAGGATACCGCTGCCGCAGCCGAGATCGGCCATGCTCCACTTTTTGCCGGCGGCTTGCAGGGGTAGGGCAGAGTCCACAAGCAGGCGCAGCACGGTGGCCGTCGTGGCATGATGGCCGGTGCCAAAGGCCATGTCGGCCGGCACGGCGATGATCTCGCGATTGGGAAATTTGGCGCGGGCCTGCTTGATTTCAGCCTTCGTTTTGGCCGTGCAGATCACAAAGGTTTCACGCACCTTCACCGGCGGCGGTGTCTGGGATGAATGAGCAGCCCAGTTCTGCGGCTTCAAATGGCGCACTGCGCCGCCGAACTGCTTTTGAACCGCCTTGGCAGGGGCCTGCGTCTCGCTATAAAACTCCAGCGGACCATTTTACGGCCAGGGAAACTGGTGATGACGAGAGTACCGTCAGGGTTGCCCGCGAAACGTTCCTCCCAGGTTTCAGCCGAACGAGAAGCAGTGAGTTTGGACCAGACAAACATGAACAATCTTGTGTTAAAAACCTCTCGTGTGAGAGGTGGAGCGGGTGACGCGATTCGAACGCGCGACATCTTCCTTGGCAAGGAAGTGCTCTACCACTGAGCTACACCCGCTTTTGCTTTGGGATCGAGATTCTGGCGCATGACGGAAATCCTGCAAGTGCAAAGTGCATGGGTTGAGAATCTTTTTATTCAAGGCATGCTGCCGCTGTGAATTTACCTGCAAACACCTGGATCAATGGCCGCATCCTCAGCACGGCTGAGGCACGCATCTCACCCTTCGATCATGGCTTTCTGGTAGGTGATGGTGTGTTCGAAACACTCGTGGCCCGCCATGGCAAACCCTTCACGCCCACGCGGCACTGGCGGCGGCTGGTGGCTTCCTGCACGGCCATGAACATCACACCGCCTGAGTACGAGGTTTATCTGAATGCGATGCTGGGAACCATGCAGGCGAATGATCTCGCGGATGCGCGCATTCGTGTCACGCTCACCAGCGGTGACGGGCCACTCGGTTCAGATCGTGGCGAAGCTCCTGCCACGATGATCGTGGCGGCGACGGCGCTCAAGCCCTGGCCACCCACCGAGACGGTGATGACCGTACCATGGACGCGCAACGAACGCGGTGCGCTGGCGGGCATCAAATCGACTTCGTATGCCGACAACGTGCGCGCTCTGGCGCTCGCACATGCGCAAGGGGCAGGGGAGGCGCTCTTTGCCAACACCCGTGATGAACTCTGCGAAGGCACTGGCACGAACATCTTCATCGTCACTGCCGGTGTGGTGCAAACCCCGCCGCTGCGTTCCGGCTGTCTCGCCGGTGTGACACGTGCCCTGGTTCTGGAAGCCTGTGCCGCCGCTGGCATCGCCGTGGAGGAAACCGCCTTGCCCATCGCTGCGCTGCAAAGCTGTGACGAAGCGTTCCTCACCTCCAGCACGCGTGACGTGCATCCGCTCGCTCGCATTGATCAGCGCAGCATGCCGGGAGTGTCGGGTGCCGTCACGCAGCGCGTGGCGCAGGCGTTCCAGGCTTTCGTGGCGGGGCGGGATGATCCGTAGCTGACTTGGCTTTGCCTGGGGAAAAAGCAGCTATTCAGTTGTGCGGGTCTTTATGCACATGAAATGCCGCATGCATTGCACGGCGGCGTTGAATCCGGCGTTGCCACAGGTCAGCCATATAGACGTAACCTCCGATGAAAAGAGCGGAGATTGCCACGGGGACGATTAAGACCTCGAGAGTCTCAAGCCAGAAGTTCATGACTTTGTATAAACTTCCCCCAGTTTGCGCATTAATGATTCGAGCTTCATATAATATTCATCCTCCTGAAGCTTTGACCGTTCACCTTTCAATTTATTCAATTCACGTTCCAGTGCATCTCGCGCGCTGCGCTGCGCGTCCGTGAGCTGGTTCTCTTCGGCGCTTAGCACGAGCACCAGTTGCGCCGCACGTGCACCATCAATCGCCGTGCCGGGGGCGACTGCCGCATCTGCCTCAAACACCTCGTTGCGCGTGCCGATGCCGTCGCCGTTGTCTTCGATTAGCGCGTGTTCCGTGGCCAGGCGGCCTTCCTGGTCATAGAAAGTCGCAACGGCTTTGCTGGCGTGGCGAAAGGCCTCCAGCAGGGAGACCTGCTTGTCCTGATCCAGATCAGCCTCCGGCAGTCCGCCAATGGCTTCGGCAAAGTACTCGCCAAAGCGCGCGTAGAACACTTCGTCGGGGCTTTTGGTGGAGGTGATGATGACGCGGTTCTTGCCTGAGAGTGATTTCAAAAAGCCGCCGCTGGCAGAGGCCGTGTGAATCACGGCGACCTCCTGCTTGAGTGGCTTGATCCAGCCTGCGAGCTGCTTCACATTAAAGTCTGGTCCTTCGGCGCTGAATTTAGCTTCACGTCCGTCAAAGGTGCCATGACCGATGAGTACCAGCCACAACGAGCGTTCTGGGTTCGAGCTGCCGAGGCGCTTTTCGAGCTCTGCTGTCGTCTGATCGCTGCGAATGATTGTCGGCGTGATGCCTGCCTTGGCGCAGGCATTTGTCCAGGCATTGGCCTGGGTTTGAAACTTCTTGCCGTATTCCTCGGTCCCGGCTGCGCCGATCACGATGACGACATCCAGCGCACGCGGCTCCGCATGGAGCAGGGTGGCGACGAATGCGAGGATGAAAGTACTCACGAGCTTTAGCTCGTAAGCGCGTGGCAGGCCGGCGGTTGAGGTTTTGGTCTTAACACGCCGGAACGAGCTGAAGCTCATGAGTGCTTTATTGATCATGCCATGCCTCCCTTTCTGCGCAAAAACCACTCCGTGCCGATGAGCAGCAGCAGCGCCAAGAAGATCCATGGCGAATGCCAGAGCGGCGTCGAAAGCGTGACTTCGATGGGCACGCGGATATTCTTCAGCATCTCCGGCAGCTCGTTGATTTCATCGAGTGCGAGCATCTGACCGTTCGTTTCTGTAGCGATGCGTTGCATGAAGGCATGGTCAGGTGCCAAGCGGCTGAATTCTTCCGCCTGCGGGCCGTAGGTCCAGCCGGTGGTCTTGGTGCCGAGGGCGCTGTGTTTTTCCATGTCCTCAACACTCGCGGTGGCGCGGTAGTTGCCGGAATGGGCGGAGAAGAACTCGGTTTCAAACAGCCCGGCTTCTTTGAGGCTAGGCTCGGCGAAGAGCTGGGACTTTTTGCCGTCAGGCTGAGTGACTTCGATCTTCACCATCGCATCGCCATGGGCTTTGAAGGCGCGGTCACGCACGCGCACGGAGAGCTTCACTCGCTCGCGGTCGGCGGGATCGGTTTCAGGAGTGAAAGTGATGCTGTCGGCCACATCCACCACGAGCCAGCGCATGAGCTGCCGCCAGGCGCGCTCCATGTCCTTGCGTGAGTCCGCATCATTCATGCCCCAGCGCCACAGGTCGGCCACCAGTACGCTGCCCACGCGGCCTTCGCCGAAACGCTGGGAGACGATGGCGGGCATGGTGGTCTGCGCTGAATCGGACACCGTGGCCAGAATGCTGGCACCGGGCTTGATCGCGAAGGTTTGATTGATGGAATAAAAGGAGGGCATCGCGGCCAGCCGCTTTTCGTCTTCTTCACGATCTGTGCGCAGCCGCATCCATGACTCAAGCCAGCCTTCGCGGGTGAGATTGAAGCGCGCATCCAGCATCGGGCCCGCGGTGGTGGTGCGGTCAATATAGACGGGCAGCATGCTGCCGATGGGCGTGTGATCATAGCCACCCGCCTGATAGCACTCCTGCCCGCCGAGCATGAGGAGCGCGCCGCCGCGCTCGCTGACGAAGCGCTGGATCAGATGCATCTGCTCCTGGGTGAAGAAGCCCGCTTCGAGGTCGTCGATGATGATGGCGCGGTATTCGCTGAACAAATCTTCGGCAGCCTTCGGGAAGCCGTCGCTGAGTTCCTTGGCATCGCGAGTGCCGAGGCGGATGAGCACCGGCTGGTCATAGCGCTGCGCTTCTTCGCCCTCCTTGGCACCAAAGCCACGAAACAAGGGATTGGCGCTCTCCCCGGCATGGCCGCGCCATTCAAACTTGGGCTCACGTTTGGCGATGCGGACGAGGCTGGGCATCTGGATGTCGTCATCCGCTGCAATGGCGCGGCGCAGGAATTTGTACTCCCAATTGGGTCTGCCGGCGATGTAGAGCACGCGGTAGGGGCCGGAACCACGATCCGCTTCTAATAAGCGTGTGTTGTTGGCCAGGGTGGCTTCGCTGACGCCTTCGGTCTTGAGTTCGAGCTTGTGGAAAGACACGCCGGGCTTGGCCACCGGAATGCGCAGGCGCACAGTCTGCGGCGAGTTGCCATTGAAGGTGACTTTCTCCGTCACGATGGCTTTGCCCTGTTCATCGAGCGCGGAAAGGGTGGCCTGCTTGCCGTTCAGGCCTTGGGCAGACACACGCGAGGTGATGGTGATGGGCGCGTCTTCAAAGGGACTCGTCGCCACGGTGGCATCGAGGATGGCCAGATCCGGGGTGGGGGCGTGCTTGCCGGCCAGCACGGTGAAAATCGGGGCACCTTTGGGGTCGGCCTTCCACGTCGAGGCATCGGTGGCGTTGCCATCGCTTATTAATACCACCGCCGCGAGATTGGAGCCGCCGCTGCGCAAAGTCATGAGCGTGCGGCAGAGATCGGAACGGGAGCCGTCAAATTTCAACGCGCGGAAGTGTGGAATGCTTTGTGTCTGTGCTCCCACCGTCATGAGGCGCAGACGGAAGTCTTCGCTCAGAGATTTGATCCACGCTGCATCTTCAGTGCCGGAATTGAGCGCGGCGGTCACTTGGGCGGCGCGGGTGGTTTCACCCGGCTTTTCGGCGGTTTCCAGGGAGGCGCTGGTGTCTACCAGCACAATGACTTCGTTCTCGCCCTTCTTGGGCTGCTGCTTGGTCCACAGGGGATCGAGCAGGCAGAGCGCCAGCAGTGCGAGTGCGGCCAGCTTGCAGGACATCGCCGCGAGTTTGCGCCAGCCGCGCAGCGGAGAGCGGCGGTAGCCCAGCAGGATCAGCACGAAGACAACCAAGGTCACCAAGGCGGCGAGCCAGGTGACGTCCGTGTTTTGCCAAAGAATGCGGGGCATGTGCTGCCAGTTAACGTGAGGTGAGCCGAAAAGCTACATCACAACCTGCTGCAATCTTTTTCGTTGCCAAAAAAATGCATGTGGAAGCGCTTGTCGGATCACGCATTCTTGATTTGGTCAGCACCACTTCACCGTTCGCCGCCATGCCTCTTTACGACCCCTATGCGTTTCAGCTCGCCGGCTTCAGCGAGGGAGATGTCGATGAAATCCTCGCCGATCTCGACTACCTGCACCGCAACTCGCGCTGGACGCACCGGCGCGACCAGATCGAGCGTATGATCGTGGAATCACCGGTGATTTTGCTCGATTTCCTGCGCAGTGTGCAGCCTGAAGTGGTGCGAAATGCGATGATTCCGCGCCGGGTGAAGGACGTGGTGCTCCGGTAAGACGGCCCGTTTGAGTCCTTGCACGAAGCCTGACATCCGCCACATTCGGCCTCCCCCCGACCCGGCCATTGTGCGCCGGGCGGCGTATTCTCATTTCCCATGTTCAACTGGATCATCAAAAAAATCATCGGCACCAAGAACCAGCGCACCGTGCGCAAGCTTCAACCTGTGGTGGTCGAGATCAACCGCATCGAAGCCCTGCTTCAAAACGAGCCGGAGGAGGCGCTGCGTGAACGCACTCAGAAATGGCAGGCCCAGTTCCGCGCCTTTCACACGCCGCCGTTCCTCGGCGGGGTGAGCCTCCGCATTGCGGATGAAGCAGCGGTGGATGGCTGCCTGGAAGCCGTGGAGAAATATTTCGCCGCGCTGAAGCCGCATTTCCCTGCCTTGGAGACTGAGTATCTCGCCAGCACATCCTGGAGCGAGGCGGGCTTGGCTGACAAGAAGGCACGCATCGACCGTTCCCGCGAAGCCTGGAACGCCATCCAGCCAGACTTTGCCGCGATCGTGCAGAAGATGCTCAATGACATCCTGCCAGAGGCTTACGCCGTGGTGAAAAACGCCGCTCGGCGTATGTGCGGTCGTGAGATCATCGTCTGCGACCAGCCGCTGGGCTGGAACATGGTGCACTTCGATGTTCAGCTCGTCGGGGGAGTCGCTTTGCATCGCGGCATGATCGCTGAAATGGCGACCGGGGAAGGGAAGACGCTCGTCGGTACGCTGCCGGTGTACTTGAACGCGCTCACCGGACGCGGCGTACACGTCATCACCGTGAACGATTACCTCGCCCGTCGTGACAGCGAGTGGATGGGAAGCTTGTACAAGTTCCTCGGACTCACCGTCGGTTGCATTCAAAACGACCAGGCCAGCCACATCCGTCACGAGCAGTATCAGGCGGACATCACCTATGGCACGAACAGCGAGTTCGGCTTCGACTATCTGCGTGACAACGGCATGGCCTCCAGCAAGGAGCAGCAGGTGCAGCGCGGCCACTACTTCGCCATTGTGGATGAAGTGGACTCCGTGCTCATCGATGAAGCCCGCACGCCTTTGATCATCAGCGGCCCCGTCATGGCTGCGGAGAGCAATCACCAGTATGAGCGCTACAAGCCCCTGGTGGACCAGCTCGTGCGCCGTCAGAACACCCTGTGCAATCGCCTCATCACGGAAGCCAAGGAGGCCGCTGCCGCAGGTGAACTTGAGCAGGCCGGTTTGAAGCTCTTCCAGGTGCAGATGGGCCAGCCGAAGAACCGTGCTCTTACCCGCTGCATGGAGGAGCCCGAACTCCGCCGTGCGATGGAAAAGGCCGAGCTCTCGCTCTACGCCGACACGCAGAAGGTAGAATTCTTCAAGCTCAAGGAAGAGCTGTACTACTTCATCGAAGAAAAGAGCCACGACGCCGATCTCACCGAGATGGGGCGTAATTTCCTCAGCCCCGACGAGCCGGACGCCTTCGTGCTGCCGGACATCGCCACCGTCTACTCCGAGATCGACGGCGACATGACGCTGTCCGAAGACGCCCGCACCCGCAAGAAGACGGAGATGCAGGACCGCCTCTCCCACCAGGGTCAGCGCATTCACCAGATCAGCCAGCTTCTGCGTGCCTTCTGTCTCTATGAGAAGGACGTCGAATACGTGGTCGAAGAGAACAAGGTCATCATCGTCGATGCGCAGACGGGCCGTAAAATGGCCGGTCGTCGCTGGAGCGATGGCCTGCACCAGGCCGTGGAAGCGAAGGAAGGCGTGCAGATTGACGCCGAGACCCAGACGCTCGCCACCATCACCATTCAGAACTACTTCCGCCTTTACCAAAAGCTGGGCGGCATGACCGGCACCGCTGAAACCGACGCTGCCGAGTTCCATGACATCTACGAACTCGATGTGCTCACCATCCCGACGAATCGTCCGGTGAAGCGTCAGGATCACAACGACAGCATCTACAAAACCCGCCGCGAGAAATTCGCCGCTGTGATTGATTTGATCCGCGAACTCAACGCCAAGGGCCAGCCGATCCTCGTCGGCACCGCGAGCGTCGAAGCCTCGGAAATGGTCTCGCGCATGCTCAAGCTGCAAAAGATCACGCACAACGTGCTCAATGCGAAGTATCACCGCCAGGAGGCTGAAATCGTCGCCCGTGCAGGTCATCGCGCTGCGGTGACGATCTCCACCAACATGGCCGGTCGTGGTACCGACATCAAACTGGGTGAAGGCGTTGCCGAACTCGGCGGTCTCTTCGTGCTGGCTACCGAGCGCCATGAGAGCCGCCGCGTGGACCGCCAGTTGCGCGGACGTTCCGCACGTCAGGGCGATCCCGGCGAGAGCAAATTCTTCCTCAGCTTTGAAGACGACCTCATGCGCAACTTCGGTGCTGCCGAGCGCATGACCAAGATGATGGAACGCTTTGGCATGAAGGAGGGGGAGGAACTCCAGCACCCCTGGCTCAATCGCAGCGTGGAAACCGCGCAGAAGCGTGTCGAACAGCGCAACTACGTCTGGCGCAAGCGCGTCCTCGAATACGATGACGTGATGAACCAGCAGCGCGAAGTCGTCTATGAATGGCGCAACGACGTGCTCAACAGCAACGACACCCGCATCCTCATCAACGAGGCCGTGGAAAAGGGCATCACCGAGCGCCTCAGCGTCTTCGTGCCGAAAGACATCAAGGGTGACGATGTGGCCGACTATGACGGCCTGCTCGTCTGGGTGAACACTGCGTTCCCGATTGGTCTGCGTGAGTTCGATGCTGCCTTCAAGGCGCTCGATTTCGAGGCCCAGTCCGCCTTCTTGAAGGAGAAGATCCTGGGTGCCTATGACGTGAAGGTTGGCAATGCCAACCCGACCGCGCTGCAGGAGATCGAGAAGATGATTCTCCTCAATGCCATCGACCGCCTGTGGCAGGAGCATCTGTATGCGCTGGATGCCTTGAAAGAAGGCGTCGGTCTGCGCACCTACGGCCAGAAAGACCCGCTCATCGAGTTCAAGCAGGAGGCCTTCACGATCTTCGCGGAACTGATGAACAACATCAACGGCGAGGTTCTTGGCAATCTCTTCCGCAGCACGCAGCAGCTTGCCGCCTTCGAGCACTTCCTGGCCCAGATGGCCTTGCAGCAGAGCGGCGCCGAACTGCAGCAGCGCCGCGAAGAAGAAGAGGAAAAGGAAGAAGCCGCCCCCAATCCGGGACGCGACGGTCCTCGCCTGATCCTTCCCAGCAGCGCCGCCAAACCCAAGCCGAAAGCCGCCCCCTCAACAGTCGGACGCAACGACCCCTGCCCCTGTGGCAGCGGGAAGAAGTACAAGCAGTGCTGCGGACGGCTGGCTTAAGGTTGCTGCGATTGCGCGATGCTCATTTCTTGACTCGAACATGGCCCGTCCTCAAAATGGCGGGCCATGATTTCACGTTTCCTTCTGACTCTATTCCTTTCGGCTGCCATTCCTGCTCTGGCAGTGGACGACTACAAACTCGGACCTCTCTCGCAGGAAAACCCCGCAGCACCCAAAGGGAAGGTGATCCCGATGCCGGTGCATGAGTCGAAGATCTATGCGGGCACGAAGCGTGACTGGTGGATCTATGTGCCGGCGCAGTATAAGCTGGAGCAACCGGCGAACCTCATGGTGTTTCAAGACGGGCACGACTACGTCGGCGTGAAGGGCGCTTGGCGGGTGCCGGTGGTGTTTGATAATCTCATCGCCAGTGGCGACATGCCGCCCACCATCGCGATCTTCATCAATCCGGGGCACAGCGGCGAGGTGAAGCCACAGAGCGCCTGGAAGAACAACAACCGGGGCAAGGAATACAACACGCTGGGGGATGTGTATGCACGCTTCCTGCTCGAAGAAATCATTCCGCAGGTGCAGAAGGATTACAAGCTGACGGAGAATCCGGAAGGCTGGGCCATCGCCGGTGCGAGCAGCGGTGCGATCTGCGCCTTCACGGTGGCTTGGGAGCGGCCTGATAAGTTCCGCAAAGTGTTCTCCACCATCGGCAGCTACGTCGATCTCGCGGGTGGGCACGTCTATCCTTCCATCATCCGCCTCACCGAGCGCAAACCTCTGCGTGTCTATCTTCAGGACGGCAGCAGCGATCTCGACAATCCCTACGGCAACTGGCCGCTGGCGAACCAGCAGATGGCCAAGGCGCTGGCCTACCAGCAGTACGATTACACTTTCACCTTGGGCGACGGCGCGCATAACAGCAAACAGGGCGCGAGCCTCTTCCCCGAGGCGATGAAATGGCTGTGGCGGAAGTGAAAAACATGGGGTTCGAGCCTACTTGGGCTGGGCAACGCGCCAAAAAAGCGTTTCAAGGCCAATTTTCATTGTGAACAACTCGGTTTCCACCTTGACAGTCCCGCCAATCCCCCTACCATCGCGGCCCCTTCTTCCCCAGTCGGAAGATATTTCGTACATAGAACTCAATGAAGACGTTTTCAGCCAAAGCCCAGGAGCAGAACCCCACATGGTGGGTCATCGACGCCAAGAACCAGATTCTTGGAGACGTCGCAGTCGCCGCCGCCAACCTCCTGCGCGGTAAGACCAAGCCTACTTTCACCCCGCACGTTGACACCGGTGATTTCGTGGTCGTCCTGAACGCCGCCGAAGTCCGCCTCAGCGGCAAGAAGGAAACCCAGAAGATTTACACCTCGAAGGCTGGCTACGTCGGCAATCAGAAAATTGAAAACGTCGAGCGCGTCCGTGCCCGCCGTCCAGAGCTTCTCGTTGAGCGTGCCGTGAAGGGCATGGTCCCTCACAACCGCCTTGGCCGTTCCGTGTTGGGCAAGCTCAAGATCTATGCAGATGCCGCGCATCCGCATGAGGCGCAGAATCCGAAGCCCTTCGCCATCGCTTAATCCATTTCCATCGTTACCTATCGCATGAGCAAGCCTCTCAAAACCGCCACCGGCCGCCGCAAGACCGCCATCGCCCGCGTCTTCATCCTCGAAGGCTCCGGAAGCATCACCATCAACGGACGCGACTTCGAAGAATACTTCCCGACCGTCGCCCTGCAGAACCAGATTCTGTTCCCGCTGGCCCTCACGAATTCCCGTCAGACCTACGATTTCAAAGTGAACGCCAGCGGCGGTGGCAGCACCGGCCAGGTGGGTGCCGTTCGTCTTGGCATCGCTCGCGCTCTGATCGACGTGAATCCTGAGCTTCGCGGCGTCCTGAAGCAGAACGGTCTGCTGACCCGTGACTCCCGCGCCAAGGAACGTAAGAAGCCAGGTCGCCCAGGTGCCCGCAAGCGCTTCCAGTTCTCCAAGCGTTAATCGACTCCTTTTTCAGCTCGATGTGTGCAAAGCCCCGCTCCGTGCGGGGTTTTGTTTTTTCTGTCGCTGGCAGCAGGAATTCGCGCCAAACTCTCTCCCATGTCCACCGGTCATCTCCTCGTTCTTGGTGCCAGCATCATCTGGATCCTCTTCTGCATGCGCTTCTGGTACGCCATTGACCGTGAGCATACCTGGCAGCGCCGCTTCATCGCCATCGGGGCCGGCATCGGCGGCGGGTTGATTTACCTCATCGGCGTGATGATGCTGCAGATGCTCAAAGAGCCGCCACCGCCCAAGGAACTGGAAAGCAGCGAAATCCGGGTGTCACCGCGTAAAACTGACGCCGTGGTCAAGTGACGCTACTCCGCGTCGCCAAAGCCTGAAGTGACCAATTCTTCGAGGTCGGCCACGGCAGCCTCAGCGTCGTTGCCGTCGGCGATGATTTTGATCGTTTCGCCACGTCCAGCAGCCAGCATCATGAGGCCCATGATGCTTTTGCCGTTTACAGGCTCGTCGTCCTTTTCCACCCAGACATCGCACTGATACTTGCTGGCACGTTTGACGAACTGCGCCGCCGGGCGTGCGTGCATGCCCATTTTATTGCGGATCGTAAGTTCTTTTTGAATGCTCATGGTGTGGGGGGAAGGAGCTGGCGTTAACCTAATTGATCATCCGTCATCTTTTTCAACAACCTTTGGTCAAACTCTACCGCACTATTGTAGCCAAAGGTGCGCAGTTTGAAGTTGATGGCGGCCAGTTCGATCAGGCCGGCCACATCGCGGCCCGGTTCCACCGGCAGTGCCACACGCCCGATTTTCAGCCCCATGATCTCGCGGGTGTCGCTGTTATCCCCCACGCGTTCCAGATCTTCGGTTTTGGTGCCGCGCACGAGTTCCACGATCAAATCCAGCCGTTTGCTGAGGCGTACGGCGCTGACGCCAAAGAGCGCGGCTACATTGAGAATGCCCAGCCCGCGGATTTCGATCATCCCACGGGTGATGTCTGGCGCGGAGCCGATCACCTCACGGTCTTCGATCAGGCGCAGCCGTACGGCGTCATCTGCCACGAGGCTGGCGCCACGCTGGAGCAGCCCGATGACGCTTTCACTCTTGCCACAGCCGCTGTCGCCCTGAATCAGCACGCCGAGTCCCTGGACGTCCACCAGGCAACCGTGAACCAGCAGGGTGGGGGCAAAGGCCCACTCCAGCTTGATGGTGGCCGCATTGAGGAATTTCATGGTCATCATGCTGGTCTGGAAGACCGAGATGCCTGCACTGTTGGCGATCTGGACCAATTCATCGTCAATGCGGTGCCCGCGTGCCACGACGATGCAGGGAATGTCCCAGGAGCACAACTGACTGAAGCGCGCCATACGCAGCTTGGGGTCCAGTCCTTCGAGGAAGGAGCATTCCGAGTTGCCGATGACCTGCACCCGCTTGTAGGCGAAGTAGGTGAAAAAACCGGACAGCGCCAGACCGGGGCGGTTGACCGACGGTTCGCTGATCTTGCGGGTGTAGCCGGCATCGCTGCCCACCAGCTTGAGCTTGAGCGATTTTTCATTCAGAGTGAAAAACTCCCCCACCGTCACCGATGACGGGCGTTTGACTTTGGTTGGGGGCGGCATGGCTTGACATTACGCGAAGCTTCTTGGCGACAGCAACGAAAAACCAACTCGCACTGGAAAACAGTCTCCAACCGGTTAAAGCATCTACCCCCTGACGCCGCACCCAGCGGCACCAGCTCTTTTACACCTCTCCCATGCCCCGCAAAAAGGAATCCGCTTTCGACTCCGTGGAGTCTGTCCTCGCAGACATTCGCGCTGGCCGCATGGTCATTGTCACCGATGACGAGGACCGCGAGAATGAGGGGGATCTGATCTGTGCGGCTGAAAAAATCACCGCTGAAATGGTGAACTTTATGGTGCGGCAGGGCGGCGGCATGCTGTGCGTACCTGTCTCGCTCGAAATCGCCGAGCGACTCAACCTGCCCAGCATGGTGCCGGAGAACCGCGAAGCCTTCCGCACCGACTTCACCGTGACCGTTGATGCGGCCAAAGGCATCAGCACCGGCATCAGTGCCGCCGACCGCTGCCGCACGATCCGCCTGCTGGCAGATGCCAAAAGCAAGCCGGAGGACCTCGTGCAGCCTGGCCACATCAATCCGCTGGTGGCTAAACCTGGCGGTGTCCTGCGCCGCGCCGGTCATACTGAGGCCGCCGTGGATCTGGCCCGCCTCGCGGGCCTGCGTGAAGCCGGAGTGCTCATCGAGATCATGAATCCGGACGGCACCATGGCACGGCTGCCGCATTTGAAGAAATTTGCGAAGAAGCACGGCCTCAAGATGTGCAGCATCGCGGACCTGATCGCGCATCGCCGCCTCAGCGAGAAACTCGTCGAAAAGATCGAGGTCGTGGACATGCCCACCGATTTCGGCACCTTCAAACTGCACCTCTACAAGAGCTCTCTCGATGGTGTGCATCACGTGGCCCTGGTCATGGGGGACATCAAGCCTGATGAACCTGTGCTCGTTCGCGTTCACAGCGAATGCCTCACCGGGGATGTGTTTTCCTCACGCCGCTGCGACTGCGGCAGCCAACTGCATGCGGCGATGAAACACATCGCCACAGACGGGAAGGGGATCATTGTTTACATGCGCGGTCACGAAGGGCGTGGCATCGGACTGCATGGCAAGATCATGGCCTACAAGCTCCAGGAGCAGGGCTTCGACACCGTGGAGGCCAATCTGAAGCTCGGCTTCCCCATGGACCTGCGTGATTACGGCATCGGTGCCCAGATCATCTCCGACCTGGGCGTGCGCAAAATCCTGCTCATGACCAACAACCCGCGCAAAGTCGTCGGGCTCGAAGGCCACAAACTCGAAATCGTCGAACAAGTCCCCGTCAAATCCACGCCCAAACCCGAGAACGCCCGCTATCTCGAAACGAAGAAGAAAAAAATGGGCCACAAGCTTTAGACTCATGTCCAATTACGCCTCCAGCCGTCCACGCCCTACCCAGGAGCCGATCAACATCGCGATCGTTGCTTCATTGTACAACAATCAGTTCGTCCAAGGTTTGCTCAATGCCGCCAAGGAGGAGATCGAAATGATTGCCCCCAATGCTTCCGTTGATGTCTATCGTGTTCCGGGAGCCTTTGAAATTCCTGTCTGCGTGGAGCACGTGCTGCGTGGCAGCGCACCGGACGCAGTCATCACCCTGGGGGTCATCATCCGTGGCTCCACCGAGCATGCCGATCTCGTCGGTGCATCTGTTACGGATGCCCTGCAGCAGATGGCGGTCAGGCACTGCATTCCTGTCATCCATGAAGTACTGCTGGTCAGTACGGAGGAGCAGGCGGAGGAGCGCTGCCTGGGGGCCACCATCAACCGTGGCACGGAAGCCGCGCAGACCTGCGTCAAAATGATCAATCTGTTCGGCAAAATGAAGGCCAGCTTTGCCGGCGAACCCATCGACCACGCCTAACATCATGGGAAGACGCCGCGAAGGCCGCGAGGCCGCCATTCAATATCTCTTTGCCCGTGACCTCCAGGGGGAGGTCAAACCTGGGGAGCCGGAGGAGTTCTGGACGCTGCACAGCGCCAAGACCTCCACCCGTGCGTTTGCAGAAAGGCTGATCCAGGGAGTGCTCAAACATCAGGATCAGATCGATTCGGGAATTGCCAAGCTCCTTGAAAACTTCAGTTTTGAGCGTCTCGCCGCCGTAGATCGCAACGTGCTCCGCGTGGCCTCCTACGAGCTGCTTTACTGCCTGGAAGTGCCCACGCCCGTGATTTTAAACGAGGCCATCGACATCGCCAAAGCCCTCAGCGCCGGGGAGTCCGGTTCCTTCGTCAATGGGGTGCTGGATAAATTGGCGAAATCCCTGCGCAAGCCTGGAGCACCTGCTCCCGCACCCCAAGCCTCCTAGTTTCTCCCATGGCTGGTTTTTTCAAATCTCTGATTCAGCGCTTCACCAAGCCCGACATTGACTGGGATGAACTGGAGGCCTCCCTCATCGCCGGGGATCTGGGGCCGCGCTTGGCACTGCAAATTGTAGCCGACCTCAAATCACGCCAGCGCACCTTGCATGGAGCCGACATCGTTCAAGTGGCACGTGAGCATGTGCGCAAAATTCTGCCCGAATCCACGCCCGCCATTGAACCGCTGGCAGGCAAACCCAAGGTGCTGCTCATCGTGGGGGTCAACGGTACCGGCAAAACCACCAGCACCGCCAAACTGGCCCACATTCTCCACCAGCGCGGTCACAAGGTCGTGCTCGCTGCGGCTGACACCTTCCGCGCCGCCGCTGTGGAGCAGCTCACGGTTTGGTCAGAGCGCCTGCAGATTCCTCTCGTCAAAGGGCCGCCCAATGGCGATCCGGCTTCCGTCTGTTTTGAGGGCTATGAAAAGGCGCTCAAAACGCAGGCGGACTTCCTCATCTGCGACACCGCCGGCCGTCTGCACACCAAGCACAACTTGATGGAGGAACTGAAAAAAATCCACCGCATTCTCGGGCGCAAGGATGCCGAATCACCGCACGAGATTCTGCTCGTCTGCGACGCCACCACCGGCTCCAATGCCTTGCAGCAGGCGCGTGAATTTAACAAGATTGTTCCGCTGACGGGTGTCATCGTCACCAAGCTGGATGGCAGTGGCAAAGGCGGCGTGCTGGTGGCGATCCAGCAGGACCTTGGCGTGCCCACCCGCTTCATTGGCCTGGGGGAACGCGTCGAAGACTTCCAGCCGTTTGATTCAAAGCGCTTCGTGGAAGAACTGCTCTGATTTGAGGTCGAGTGGGCAAAGGTGATACGTTTGTCCGATACTCTGGTACCTTTTTCACAGGTGCTCTGGTATCATAGTAGCTCTCTATCATTTCCTCCCAAGAAATGCGTTGGTGTCAGAGTATGGCTCTCGCTGGACACCTGCGCATCCATCCCAATACACACCCTGGAGGAAATCACCTGTGACGTTCAAATGCCCCTCATGCGACATGCAGCTCAAGGCCGAGCCTGAGATGGCTGGCAAAATTGTTCGCTGTCCTGGTTGCGACACCAAGCTGAGCATTCCAGCCATCGCACCAGCTTCTCTGCCTTCTCCGAGCGGCGTCACGCCACCCGCCCCGTCTGATACTGACCCTTTTGGAACCGTATATGAGCATGGCGCCAGTGCGCCAGATCAGTCGCTTATGACTGGCACGGCAGAGCGGGGGGAACGCGGCGGATGGGAAGAAATTGACCCGACGAATCCCAACGGTCTGCTCAGCTTCGGCATCGGCTTCGTGCTGTTCCTCGTCTGGATCGGCATTTTGTATCCGTTCAAGGCCCCGGACAGCGTCTCCCCGGCGACCTACACCGGCATGCAGTTCATCGCATCGCTGTTCTTCAAGCACATGCTGGTGAGTTTTATGAACACGCTGTTTTTCACCTGGGCCATGTCGATCCTCTACCTGAAGTTGCAAAAGCTCAGACATCAGCGCAAGGCCCTCTTGCTAGACGTGCTGCCCTGGGAGATGGGCGCTGAGATCAATCGCGACAACGTGGGCCAGTTCATCGACAACGTTTACAAGCTGCCGCACCGTCTGCGAGACAGCATGATGGTGAACCGCATCCGCAAGGCCCTGGAGCTGTTTGAAGTGAAGCAAAATACCGGCGATGTGACAAACATGCTCTCCAGCCAGTCCGACATCGACAGCATGCGCATTGGCGGCAGCTACGCGCTGCTGAAGGCGTTCTTGTGGGCGATCCCGATCCTGGGTTTCATCGGTACCGTCATTGGTCTCTCCCACGCCATTGGTGGCATGAACTTTAGCAATATGACGGATCTCAAGCAGGTGACTTCCACGCTGGGAACCGTCACCGGCGGTCTTGGCACCGCGTTTGATGCGACTCTGCTCGGCCTGGTGCTGGCCATGACCCTGAACTTCCCGCTCAATTCGATGATGAAGGCGGAGGATGACTGTCTCAATGACATTGATGCGTTCTGCAATGAAGTGCTGCTGCCGCGCCTTAATGACGGTGGCAGCATCGCCGGTGGGGACACCGCAGGCATGATGGACACACTGGTGAAAGCGGTGGCCAATGCGCAGAAGGAATTCCTCACGGATCTCAATGCCTTGTCGAAGCAGATCAAGGAGCAGGCCGACAACCTTGACAAACGCGCAACTGCGCACCAGCAGCGAGTGGACAGCGAGTTTGCCATGACCTTGAACCGCATGCGTGAAGACGTGACAAATGCGGTGAAGGACAGCGTGAAGACCACCTCGGACTACACGCGTGCGCTCGCCACTGGCATTCAGAGTCTGAACAACCTGCTGTCTGAATTGGGCGGCAAGCAAATCTTGATTCATCAGGTGAAGAAAAAAGGCTGGTTCAGCAGCAAATAGGTCCCGCAAACCTCCGCTCACAGCGATCATGGCCAAACGCCGACATGCTGCCAAAGACGAGATCCTGCTGGTCCCGTTTCTGGACATTCTGTGCTCGCTGATCGGGGTGCTGATCCTCATCATTGTGGTGCTGTGCGTGTCACAGACCCAGCAGACCGAAGGGCGTACGCCGGAGGAGGTGCAGATGGCGCAGGATGCCAAGCGCATGCGGCAGGACATTGTTGAGCGCAAGGCGCTTGCCGTGGTGCTTAAGGAGAAGCTGGCTACCCTGGAGGAATTAAAAAAGCAGATCGAAGAAAAGGAGCAGCGCTTCATCAAGCTGCGCAAGCTGCTCAGCACCTCCAAGGACATTCAGGAGGCCAATTTGAAGCTCAGCCAGAAGCTGCAAAAGGAGTTGGATGATCTGCTGCTCGAAATCGACGGCATGAAGCAGCAGCAGTCGGAAAGCAAAAAGGAAATCGCCGTCCTCATGACCGAACTCAAAAGGCGCGAGGTGCCCCCGGACAAGAAGCTGCCCCCCGTGATCGTGCAGCCGTCCGGCAGCGGCATGGCGGCGGACACGAAAGTCTATTTCGTCGAAGCCACTGGCGGTGCCTTGAAGATTCTAGGTGCCTGGGGGGAGGACTACCGCCTCAGTGCCACGGCGGCGGTGGTGGTGGCAGATGTCGCCTACAATCACTTCCTCACCGAAGTCGCCAAGAATCCCAAGTCACTGGTGCTATTTCTGATCCGTGACGATGGAGCGGCCGCCTTTAACAATGGGGCAGGTCGTGCTGAGAACGACTACAAAGTGCGCGTTGGCAAGCTGCCGATTCCTGGGCGTGGCATGCTTGATCTCGCATTGTTCGCCAAATTTCGCGGCAGCGTACCGCCGCCACCTGCTGCTGCACCAGCTCCGGCGCCCACAACCCCACCCAAGAAAGCAGTCTGACGAGCCATGGCGAAACGCAAACATCACGAAGAGCAAGAACTGCCGTTCGTCGCCTTGATGGACACGATGACCAATGTCGTCGGCGTGCTCATCATCGTGCTCGTCATGGTGGGCCTGAGCGTGGCCAGTGCGGTGAAAAAAGTGCTCTCGGACCTGCCGCCAGTGACCAAGGATGAGTTTCAGCAGATTCAGGAGCAGGTGAAACAACTGCCCGAAAAACTCGATCCGCAGAAAGTGGAAGAGCAGCAGAAGCAGGCCGAGGCAGAGCTCAAACGCGTCCAAGAAGAGCTCAAGACCGTCGATACCTCAGACTTGCAGTCGAAGATGAAGTTTATGGATCTTGAGACCTTCCAGAAGCAGTTGGATCAGCGGAAAAAAGAGCGTGAAGCGAGCAAGGTCGAGACCGACAAAATTCTGGCGGAAGTCGAACGCCTCAAAGCGCTCCTCGATCAGACGCCCGTGTTCCAGCCGCCACCGCCGACCTACGTGCGCCTGCCGAATCCGCGTGCCTACCCAGCCAAGCCCAACGAGACGCGCATTCTCGTGGCCAAACAAGGGGTGCTGTCCTTCAACCAGACGAAGTTTCTCCAGCCGATCCTCGACGGCATAGAGAAGGTGAAGTCTCAGCTCGAATTCCAAAAAGTGGAGTACCCGGCGTTTGCCAAGCTTCTTGAGGGCATTCTGGGATCTGCCGCCAACGCCCAAAAAGCGTGGCCGGACATCGCCCCTTTGGTGGACCGGGTTCAGATGGAATACGTGGCCCAGGCCTACAAGGTACTGGTGAGCGGCGGTATCCAGCCCAGCAAACAGTTGCTCAGCGCCATTGCCGACCTTGCCATTCCTACCCGCCAGACCATGCCCGTCGTGGCCGAGGCTATCGTCGCTGCTGCCAAAGGGGATGTCACCCAATGGGTCAAGCTCGATCCTGCCGTAGCTCCTGCGCCGCCGGTGATCAAGGCCAGCGCCGCAGCTGGCAAATTGACTTTTTCATGGGGCGCCATCTCCAAAGAAGTCAAAGCGACGCCGAAGGATGTCGTCGGGTACTTCCGCGATCTCGCCAAGGTTCCAGGCATCGAGAATCTGAGCAAGGCCCGCACCATCTACGATGCCACACGCATTCAGGCGCTGATCCAGCGCGCCGCAGCCAGCCCGCTGCTGGCGGGTTCCTATGGTTTTGAGGCCAAGATCCTGCCCACCCTGCCGTATGTGCAACTGGCCCTCACGCCCAAAAGTGGTGGCGGTGAGACCATTGAGGCCATGAAGCAGCCCAATTCCCCCTACATCCGCCTCATGCGCGACATCAAGGCCGATCCCAACGGGGTGGCCATCTTTCAGGTCATGCCAGATGCCTTCGAAGCCTATCTGGAAGCACGTAAGATCGCCGATGAGGTGGGAGTGGCGGCCACCTGGGAGTTTCTTGCCAAACTTGACCTCTTCGTGAACCTCACCGGCTATGAAGTCCAGCGTTTGGCGCCCACTCCGCCACGTGTCGCTGCTGCTGGTGTTCCCGCCGCAGTGACCATCGCCCCGCCCAAGCGCTCGCTGGATTGAGGATTGTCAGGTTTTTCTGAATAGCATGTCATAATCCCGCCTTCTTTTCAGGAGTTCATGGACAGTCGGCATTCCAGTGGCAGGTTCATCTTTCAATTTGCGTTCCGATGCCCTTAGCTTCTTCGCCCAACCACCTCCCATTATTCGACAAAGTTCGTAAATTTCGCGCTCTGGATGAGGTGCGAGCAGCAGGGATCTACCCCTACTTCCGGGAGATCTCCTCCGCTCAGGATACTGAGGTCATCATCAATGGCCAGCAGGTGCTCATGCTCGGCTCAAACAGCTATCTGGGCCTCACCAACGACCAGCGCATCAAGGATGCCATCTGTCAGGCGGTGCAAAAATACGGCAGCGGCTGCGCTGGCTCACGCTTCCTTAATGGCACGCTCGACATTCATGTGCAGTTGGAAGAAGAACTGGCGCAGTTCATGAAAAAGCAGGCCGTGCTGCTCTACAGCACCGGTTTTCAGGTCAATCTCGGCGTCATCAGCGCCATTGTGGGCCGCGAAGACTGCATTTTGGCGGACCGGGCGAATCACGCCAGCCTGGGGGCGGGCTGCCAGATGTCCCCTGGCAAGACGTTTCTGTTTTCGCACAATGACATGACTTCACTGGCGCGGCGACTTGCACATCTCCCGCCGGAATCCCCCAAAATCATCGTGGTGGACGGTGTCTTCAGCATGGAGGGAGACATCATCAAGCTGCCTGAGTTGGTGAAACTGGCCAAACAGTACAATGCCGCCGTCATGGTGGACGACGCCCACAGCATTGGCGTTCTGGGCGAGCATGGGTCCGGCACCGCATCGCATTTCGGCCTTGTCGATGACGTGCACCTCATCATGGGCACCTTCAGCAAATCGCTCGCCAGTCTCGGCGGCTTCATCGCCGGGGATTGGGACACGATTGACTACCTCAAGCACCACTCCCGCCCGCTCGTGTTCAGCGCCAGCATGAGTCCGGCGAATGTAGCCGCCGCGCTCGCGGCACTGCGCATCATGATCGCCGAACCTGAGCGCATGGTGCAGCTCTGGGCCAACACGGAGCGCATGAAGCAGGGCTTGCTCGCGCTCGGCTTCAAGCTGGGGGCCACCGAGACGCCGATCCTGCCAGTGTATGTGAACGACACACTCAAGACCTTCATTTTCTGCAAGCGCCTGCAGGATGAAGGGGTGTTCGTCAATCCGGTGATCCCGCCTGGTGTTCCTCCCGGTGAAGAATTGCTGCGTGTCAGCCTCATGGCCACCCACACTTTCGCACAGATCGACCGCGCCCTGGAGAAATTCGAGAAGATCGGCAAGGAGCTTGGCATCATTTAGGCGATAGCCCAAGAAATGTGCTTGGCATGGCCACCCCATTTCATGGGCTGATTGTCCGATTCTCTTCCCGTTTCTAGATCCCCATCACTTTGCGGATGACCCAGTCAAGCATCCGGTCAGGCACGATCCGAACCAGCATCGAGCCCACGATTGAATCGAGTCCCACGGGGTAGCGTGTTCGTGGTCGGCGGGATTCCAACGCATGTGTCACCGCCTTGGCGACTCTCTCTGGCGGGATCGCCATAGAGGGAACCTTTTCAACCATCTTGCGCAGCGCGGCGATGGGTGCGGCATAAAGTTCTTCGCACTGGGGAGGCAGTCCCACGAAGAGCTGCTCCGCTGCTTCGCGTGACTTGCTCCAGATCGGCGTCTTGATCGCACCCGGTTCAATGAGAGCGACGTCAATGCCCCATGGCCGCAATTCGATGCGCAGCGAGTCCGCAATGGCTTCAAGTGCGTGTTTCGTCGCCCCATAGGCCGCCAGAAAGGGCTCGCACAGGAACCCGGAGTTTGATCCCATCAATACGATACGCCCATGCCCGGCACGGATCAGCGGCATGACCGCCTGCGTCACAGCGACCAGTCCCAGCACATTGATCCCGAACTGCCGCTCAAAAGCTTCCAGCGGCATGAATTCTAGAGGGCCCGCTAGCGCGATGCCAGCATTGTTGACGACGCCCTGCAGCCCTGCTGTGCCGCACTGCGTGCTGATCTCCTGCGCCACGGTCTTGATCTGTTCGCGGTTCGTCACATCCAGGATGACTGGGATGATCTGCCCCTCGGTCCCTGCCACGAGCGCCTCGCCATCCTGCATCTTTCGTACTCCGGCAAAGACCCGCCAGCCACGGCCCGCCAGCATGCGGGCGCAGGCTGCGCCGATGCCCGTTGAGGCTCCAGTGATGAGAACATTGCGCGGCGCGGTGGTGCTGGTGGCAGGCATGATTGGGAAGGGGAAAAACGTGAGAACGGCCTGATTATTCGATGACCCGCTCCGTTGTCGAGCACCGGTTCAACCTTTGTTGGTGCGTGGCGACACATTCGTCATTTCTCCGCTACCACCACCTCAGCAAGGTTGTTCGCCGTGACCACACGCGCCTGGCCGTGGTGTCCGATTCCATTGCGAAAGTGACAGCACTTCTCTCCCATTGCCTGGCAATGGAATCCAGCTAAGAATCGCCTATGAATTCACGCTACGTTTTCGGCCTCGTCTTCTCCCTCCTGCTCCTTCTCCCCGCATGCAGTGTTCAGTATGGATTGCCGACACGTGGTTACGGCTACCCGTCGGGCTTGTCGGCTCTGGCTCCCCGACTCGGCAATTTCGGCAATTACACCTACTATCCGCGATATGAGGCATACTATCACCGTGCTTCCAAGCAGTTCTACTACCCGAACGGCAAGAACTGGGCGGTGCAGCCGACAGTGCTCAGCAGCACTCCGCAGGAAGTCTTGGACAGCCCGAGCGTGCCATTTCAACTCCCAGATCACCCGTCCAAATACCACGCGCAAATCAAACAGGCCTTTCCCTCCACCTGGACCTCTGGCCAAGGCCGCTTTAACGAACCCTACGAGTTTGGCCGCAGCGGCTGGGATATTGACCGCCGGTAATGCGAACACGGACGAGTTCCAGGTTTCAAGTTGCTCCGCTGCTGAGCGCTTGACCCCTCCGCCCCTCTGGCCAACTCTCGCCCGCATCATGGAGCGTCTCATCTGCCTTCTCGGTCTTGTCGTGTTTGTGGCGCTGGCTTGGGCGCTGTCGGAAAAGCGTCGGTTGTTTCCCTGGCGCACGATGTTCAGCGGACTGGCGTTGCAACTGCTCTTGGGCGCGCTGATTCTTCGCACCCAACTGGGGCACGATTTGTTTGCGTTGCTGGACAAAATGTTCCGCCGCCTGCTGGAGTTCGCGAATGAAGGTGTCGGGCTGGTCTTTGGCCCGCTTGGAGGGCCGGCCACGCTACAGACCGCGTTTGGTCCGGGCCATAGTTTCATCCTCGCGCTGACGATCACCGGCAGCATCATCCTCGTCTCCGCGCTTTCATCCTTCTTCTACCATTACGGCGTGCTGCAGTGGGTCGTCAAAATAGCGGCGTGGGTGATGCGCCGGGTGATGCGCACCAGCGGCAGCGAAACCCTGGCCGCAGCCGCGAACATCTTCATGGGCCAGACCGAGGCCCCTCTCGTCATTAAGCCCTACCTCGCGCGCATGACCCGCAGTGAGTTGCTCTGCCTCATGGTCGGCGGCATGGCAACCATTGCCGGCGGGGTGTTGGCGGCCTATGTGTCCTTTGGCATTTCCGCCGGGCATCTGCTCACCGCGTCTGTGATCAGCGCCCCCGCAGCGCTGATGATGTCGAAAATCCTGATCCCTGAGACGGAGGAAAGCGAAACTGCGCACGGTGCCAACAAAACCATTGAACGCGAAACGGAGAATGGCATCGACGCGCTCTGTCTCGGTGCCAGCGATGGCATGAAACTGGCCATCAACGTCATCGCCATGCTCATTGCCTTCGTCGCGGTGGTGGCTCTGTTCAATTACATGATCTCCCTTGGCCTGCGCGCCTTCGGTCATAACGTTCCGCAACCCCTGCAACTGGTGCTTGGCTGGCTCAATGCGCCCTGCGCCTGGCTGATGGGCGTACCGTGGTCCGAGTGTGGTCAGGTGGGGGCACTGCTCGGCGAGCGGGTGGTGCTGAATGAATTCCTCGCTTACCTTCACCTCAGCCAGTTGGGCGCGACCCTCTCGCCACGCAGCGCGGAGATCGCGACCTACGCGCTCTGCGGCTTTGCCAACTTCGGCAGCATCGCCATTCAGATCGGCGGCATCGGGGCGCTGGTGCCTGAGCGCCGGGGTGAGCTGGCGCAGCTCGGCATCAAATCCATGCTCGGTGGTCTGCTGTCTTGCTATTGCACCGCTTGTGTCGCGGGATTGCTGCTTTAAAGAGTGGCCTGCATGCCAGCACCCACCGGCCTCCATGTTTCCGACCTCCGCTTTGCCTACTCGGCCGAGGGATTTCGTGTGCACGTGCCGCAGCTCGAACTCGCCGCCGGGAAGGCACTGGCTCTGGCCGGGCCCAGCGGGGCAGGGAAGTCCACCCTGCTGCGCCTGCTCACCGGCCTGCTGACACCCACGGCGGGCAGGGTCAGCCTCGGCTCCGCACAGATGGACACGATGACCCACGAAGCACGCCGTGCCTTCCGCCTGCAGCATATCGGCCTCGTGTTTCAGGACTTCGCCTTGCTCGACTACCTCACCGTCACCGAGAACATCCTCCTGCCGCATCAGTTCCGGGGGGATGTGGTCACTGCGGCCCGCACCAAGATGCTGGAACTCACCCAGCGCCTGCACATCGACCGCTACCTCGACAAGCGCGTCTCGCATCTTTCCCAGGGCGAGCGCCAGCGCGTCGCTGTGGCGCGAGCGCTCGTGCATGAGCCGCAGTTCGTTTTTGCTGATGAGCCCACTGCTTCGCTCGATCCCGCGCGTGGCCGCATCGTGGTGGACATGCTCCTCGAAGACGCGCGCAGACGGGGAGCCTGCCTTGTCATGGTCACGCATGATCCCAATCTGCTGCCGCTCTTTGATCAAACCGTGCGCATGGAGGATCTCGCCACTGCATGAGCGCCGCCTTCCATCTCGCTGCGCGCTATGTCATGCGGCACCGCATCCAGAGTGCACTGCTGGCCGGTGCGCTCGGTCTTGTCTTTGCTCTGCCGCTCTGCCTCCGCGTGCTGATCGAGCATGCCCAGCAGGAACTCCGCGCCCGCGCCGCCGCCACTCCACAGATCGTTGGCACCCGTGGCAGTGCGCTTGATCTCATGATGACCGCGCTCTACTTCAAGCGCGAGAACCTCCTGCCGTTGCCCTTTGGCGCGCTCACCGACCTACGTCACAACCATTCCGCTGCCGCCATCCCGCTGCACGTCCGCTATCAGGCCCAGGGCGCACCCATCGTCGGCACGGAACTCGAATACTTCCCCTTTCGCGGCCTGCATCTCGCCGCCGGCAAACAACTCAGCCGCCTCGGTGATTGCGTTGTCGGGGCCTCGCTCGCGAAACAGCGTGGGCTGCTGCCCGGCGGCCACATCTTCTCCACGCCTGAGCAGGCCTTTGACATGGCGGGCGTCTATCCCCTGAAGATGCGTGTCACCGGCATCCTCACCCCGAACGGCACGCCTGATGACGGGGCACTGTTCGTCGATCTGAAAACCGCCTGGCTCATTGAGGGCCGGTCCCATGGCCATGATGACCTGCAAAAGGATTCGTCTGTCGTGCTGAAAAATGAAGATGGAAACGTCGTCGGTAACGCCGCCGTGCGCATGTTCAACGAAGTGACTGATTCCAACATCGCCTCCTTCCACTTTCATGGCGATGTGGCCACCTATCCCATCAGCGCCGTGATTCTGCTGCCGCAGGATGCCAAAAGCGAGGCACTGCTGGCTGGTCAGTTCGCTCGTTCCAAAGAACAACAACTCATTCGCCCGCGCGATGAGATGGAGGCGCTGCTCACCCAGCTCGTGCGCCTTGAAGGCTTCGCCGCCAGCGCCCTGCTGCTCACCGCCACCGCCGCGCTGCTCGTCACCGCGCTCGTGTTTGCGCTTTCATTCCGCCTGCGCCAGCGCGAATTCGCCACCCTCGAAGACGTCGGTGTCTCGCGTGTCTCGCTCATCAGCGTCAAAGTGCTCGAAGTCCTCATCGTCGGCCTTGCCGCCGCAGTGATCGGCCTGCTTCTCCTCCAGTTTTCCTCCCTCGCCGCACCGTATTTGCTGCGCTGGGCCTTGTAGATGGGCGTGGTTGCAAGCCCCGGGTTTTTGTGAGAGGATTCACCATGCCTTTGGAAGAAATAGAAAAACAAATTACCCAGCTCAGCCCGGAGGAACTCAAAAAGTTCTCGGCTTGGTTTGATAATTACCTGTCCGATGAATGGGACAGGCAGATCGAACGTGACGTGGCGGCGGGGAAGTTTGACCGGATCTTTGCGGAGATTGATGAGGACGTCAAAGCAGGGCTGGTGCAGCCGCTATGAAGCACAACACGCGTGCTTCGTTCTGGAAATATCTTGAGCAACTGCCGGCGGAGGTCCAAGAATTGGCGCACAAGAATTTTGCACTCATGCAGGCGGATGAACGCCATGCCTCCGTACGCCTGAAGAAAGTCGGCAAACTTTGGTCGGCCCGAGTGGGTGAAAATTATCGTGCACTTGCCTACCAGACTGAAGTGGGCTTGGTCTGGTTCTGGATCGGCCCCCACCACGAATACGACAAATTCCTTTAATCTACTGTGTCCTACCCCATCGACGCCCTCATTTACGCCCTGGATGTTAATCCCGAAATAAGCACTGAGGGGCGTGTGCTTTTCCTGCGTGCCCAGGCACATCCCGCCTTGGAGCACTTCGAAGGCCGCCTCGTCTGCCAGCAAACGTGGAAGCCCAAGGCCAACCTGCTCCAAGCTGCCGGACACCGCGTGGAGCGCGAGGTGAACGGCCTCTTCGACCTCGTGCTCGTGCTCCCCGATCCGCAGCGCGATCTCATGGTGGCCGATCTCGCCCGTGCCCATGATCACCTCGCCCCGGGTGGTGTCCTCATGGCCGCCGTGCACAACGACGCCGGCAGCAAACGCTGCGAGCAGTATCTGCGCGAGGTCGCCGGGCAGATCGAATCCCTCTCCAAGCACCACAGCCGCGCCTTCTGGGCCACCAAGCAGGAAGGCAAGCCTTGGAAAGCCGACCTCCTCGAACGCTGGCGCCAGGGAGCCGCCATGCGCCGCATCCTCGACGGCCGCTTCTGGTCACGGCCCGGACTCTTCAATTGGGACCGCATCGACGAAGGCTCCGCCCTTCTCGCCAAACACCTGCCAGAGACAATTGAAGGCAACGTCGCCGACTTCGGCAGTGGCTGGGGCTTTCTGAGCGATCACCTCCTGCGCAACTGCCATGACATCGCCACCCTCGACATCTACGATGCCGATGGCGACTGCTTCGAATGCGCCCGGCGCAATCTCGGCCTTGTGCCCACGAAGGTCAAAGCGCACCCTCATTGGCAGGACATCACCACCGGCTTCGAGCGCACCAAGTTTGATACCGTCGTGATGAACCCGCCCTTTCACGAAGGGAAGGAGGCCGATCCCCTCATCGGACTCAAGTTCATCGCCGCCGCCGCCCAGGCCTTGCGCCCAGATGGGCAGCTCTGGCTCGTCGCCAACCGCCAGCTCCCTTATGAGAACCTGCTGACCGAAGCTTTTTCGCAAATGGACAAGATCGTCGAGACCGGCGGCTTCAAGGTCCTGCACGCGCAAAAACCCATCATCAAGCCCACGTATGTACGCCGCGGTAAGCGCCGTCGCTGAGCAGGACACAAAGAATCTCAGGAAGAATGCAAAACAGAGGAACAAAGCGTTTGCAAAGCAGGGCTCTGACACCATAATCGCGGCCCACTTCGAAAGGAGAATGGGTAGGTACCCGAGCGGTCAAAGGGGGCAGACTGTAAATCTGCTGGCTTACGCCTACGCTGGTTCGAATCCAGCCCTGCCCACCACCTTCATTCTGAGTGAGTTAAAGACCAAAGCCCCGCCCCAAAGGCGGGGCTTCTTTTTTGCCAGCGGGCCATTTCCGGGCCAATTTTGGAGCTAACCCCCTCCTCCAAATCGAAGGCTGCCAGGTCGCGCTGGTGGAGCTGGCATCCTAGCCTTGGCGGCGAGTTTTCCCGCGCTATGGAGTGCGCCGGTGAAGTTGATGAATGGCGGCGATGAACTTGCTGAATTTGCGTTGGGCGGTGCAGGCGGCTGCCAAACCTCAACCTGGGCGTTGTGGAGGTATCGACCATGCCCTGGTGGATTTCCTCGTAGAGTCCGATGAACGTGCGTTCCGGCAGATGAATGCAGGTTCGATTACTCAATTTTGCGCACTGTCAGCAGCGTCAGCGCAGGCTTGCCTTCCTCACGCGCCTGCGCCAGATCCACGGTGAACTCAGCCTGCCAGTCGCTCAGTTCTTCGGGATCAATCAGCACCTGGTAGATGCGCCATGAGGTGTTGTCCGCGTTTGGCTCCACATAAGTGTGGCGGCCATTGCGGGCTTCGTTGTCCAGGCGGATGCGTTCGTGCTCGGCATAGTACGGCTCCATGAGAGTGGCCAAGGATTCAGCGGTCCATGCGCCGCTGACGGTGCTGACAGCGATGGCGTAGTTTTCCTCCGAGAGCGGGCGCAGGAAGCGGAAGATCTCGGTGCGGATGAGGGCGGTGAACTCACGCTTGTTGCGGGTGATGTCAGGCGCTTCCGTCGATTGTTCCTTCTGCTCGTCAGGCTTAAAGTTGGGATCACGCATGCGCTCCCATTCATCGAGCAGGCTGGAATCTGTGCCACGCAGCACGCCAGCGATCCAGGCCTCCATCTCCTGAACCGGTTCAGTCTTGAAGTTCTCCGGCACGGTCTGCGCCAGCACCTTGTGAACGCCAGAGAGATGTCGCAGCAGCACGCCTTCGGCGCGGTGCAGTTCGTAGTCGTTGATGTAATCGCTAAAGGTGCGGAAGTTTTCGAACATCTCGCGTGCGATGCTCTTGGGCCGGATGTTCTCCTGGCCGATCCACGGGTGCGCTTCGCTGAAGGCATTGAAGGTGTTGTAGATGAAGTCGCGGCACGGCTTCGGGTATTCCAGATCCTCCAGCTTGGCGATGCGTTCTTCAAACGGCACACCTTCATTCTTCATCGCCACCATGGCCTCGGTCTTCAGCTGGTCGAGCTGACGCCGGAGGATAATGTCCGGGTTTTCGAGAATGGATTCGCACAGAGTCATCACATCCGCCGCGTACGTTGGGGAAGCCGGATCAATGAGTGCCAGCGTGTCGATGAGGTAGAGGGACAGCGTGTAGTTGAGCGAAAAATCCTCCTGCAATTCCACATTGAGCCGCAGCTTTGTGCCATCGGCTGGGCGCTTGGCGGTGGGGATGATCTCGATGATCTTGCGCTGCACCAGTGCCCGGAACAACTGCCACGCGCGTTTCTCGTGCTGTACCTTGGCATTGGCCGTTTCATGCGAGTCCGCAATGATCTGACGCATTGCCGCACAGGCATCACCGGGTCTGCTGAGCACTTGCAGCAGCATGCCATGCGAAACCTGAAAGCGTGATACCAGCGGTTCAGGCGCGGCGGTTTGCAGTTTCTTGAAGGTGTCTTCATTCCACCCCACAAAACCCTCCGGTGGCTTCTTCTTCACCATCTTGCGCATCTTCTTCACATCACCGGCGGCCTTGGCCTCCATCTTCGCATTCTCCACCACATGCTCCGGTGCCTGGCAGACGACGTAGCCCACATCGTCATAACCTCGCCGTCCGGCGCGTCCGGTGATCTGATGAAAATCACGCGCACTCAGCGTGGCCACCTTCTCGCCACCATACTTGCTCAAGCGCGTGAGCAGCACGGTGCGGATCGGCACATTCACACCGACGCCCAAGGTATCGGTGCCACAGATGACTTTCAGCAGGCCACGCTGCGCGAGTTTCTCGACCAGCAGGCGGTACTTGGGCAGCAGGCCGGCATGATGAATGCCGATGCCATGGCTGAGATACTTCTTTACCTCCTTGCCATAGGGGCTGGTGAACTTGGCCCCCACCAACTCCTCCTTGATGGCAGCCTTTTCCGCCGCCGTGCAGAAGTTCAGGCTCATCAAATCCTGCGCCGCCTGCGCGGCATCGTTTTGCGTGAAGTGTACCAAATACACCGGTGCCTTGTTCGCGGCCATCAGCTCCTGCAGCGTCACATCAATGCCGGTCTGCACATAGCTAAACTCCAGCGGCACCGGCCTTTCGTATGCGGCCACCACCGTTGTCTCCGCTTTCGTCAAACGGGTGAGCCCCTCTTTGAAAAACTCGGTGCCGCCCATCGTGGCAGACATCAGCAAAAAGCGCGAATCACTCATCGTCAGCAGCGGCACCTGCCAGGCCACACCGCGTTCCCGGTCCGAGTAGTAGTGAAACTCGTCCATGATCACCTCGCGGATTGGGGCTTTGGCCCCATCACGCAGCGCATAGTTGGCCAGAATCTCCGCCGTGCAGCAGAGGATCGGTGCGCTACGGTTCACCGTGGCATCACCCGTCGCCATGCCGACGTTGTCAGGGCCAAAATCGCGGCATAGCGCGAGAAATTTTTCGTTCACCAGCGCCTTGATCGGGCAGGTGTAAACGGAGCGCCGCCCCTTCGCCAGAGAGCGGAAGTGCATGGCCAGCGCCACCAGCGATTTGCCGGAGCCCGTCGGGGTGTTGAGGATCACGTTGCGATCATCAAACAACTCCAGTATCGCCTCCTCCTGGGCTGGATAAAGCTCCAGCTTCTTTTCCGCCACATAATCGAGAAACGCCGCCAGCAGCTCGTCATTGGAGCAGTCGGTGGATGGAGGCAGTCGGCGCAGCAGTGGGTGGTCGGTCATGTCCCAGCACATCGCCTGCGGCCATCACGCATGCAACCGCCTGACGAAATCAAAACGGAGGAGGGGGGGAACCTGGCGGCGGCGGTCCAAAACCCGGTGGCGGTGGGAAGCCTCGGCCTCCCGGCCCACCGCGGCGGCCACGTCCAGGCGGGCCAAAGCCGCCACCCGGAGGTCCGCGCCGTGCAAAGCTGGCATCCGGCGTGCCGGCGAATTGACGGGGGATGAAGGGATACGCGTCCGTGAGCACGTAATGATACGTGCCCTCAGGGAATTCAGGCGTCACACCGAATCGCCCATTGCTGGCATCGAGATCGCCCTTGCCCTCGATGTATTCATAGTCCTGCACAAACGCACCGTCATACTTGCCGCCGGGTGAGCCTGCCGGCCGGTTCCCCTGTTTGATGGCATAGCTGGAAGTGAGCTTCTTTAACTCGCTGCCGGCATTGTTGACCTCGCTGTAGCCCCAGGGACCATAGATGGGGAAACCATCTGCCGCCCAGCCGAGGAGCACCATCTGCGGCTTGTCGCCGCTGATCTTTTCGACCATGCCGTTGGGGATGCCGTGGTAGTGATACGCGCCGTTGGGCTGCACATGGGCGTTGCTGGAATCAAGCCCCAGATCAATCGCTCCGCCATGCGGCTCATACTGCCAGCCGCTCGCCGGGTTGCGCTGCCACCACTCGGCGGCAAACGGATCAAATACGACGCCATTCACCGCGATGCCAAAGGGCTGCATGCGAAATGGCACAGGCTGCTCGGCGAGCTTGGGATGCAGCGGCACCTTGTAGTCGTAGTTCTGCGAGCCGATCACATTCGGATTGTGCGCGTTGGGAAACTGCCCGGGTGTGTGGTCGGGGATGCCGTTGGCCTGAATGTGCCGGTATTGGTCATCCGTGGTGATCTTCACCACATTCGGCGGCAGTTGTGTTGAAGCCGCAAGGCAGGCCGAAACCAGAACGGTGCAGCCCACTTTCAGCAGCAGGGCAGAGGAGGCGCGGGGGCGGGTAAAACTCATTTCCGAAGGAATAAGCCCCTGGCTGCGGTTTCGTTACAAGAAAAAACCGCCATTGCGTCTCATGATTCCTGCTTGCTTCCGGGCGCGGATTCCGGTTTGCATCCCAGTCATGCCGCAGGCTTCACGCACCCAACCCGCCCGCATCCCGCAGGTCGCCGTTCTCGTCGATACTTCGCGGTCGTACGGGCGTGACATCGTGCGTGGCATCCGGCGCTATGTGGCGGAGCATGGCCCGTGGTCGCTTTATCTGGAGCCGCGTGATCTGCACAGCCGCTTTCCCGACTGGCTCAAAGACTGGCCAGGAGACGGCATTCTCTCCCGCACTGTCGATGACGCGCTGCTGCGCCAGCTCAAGGCCACGAAGCTGCCGGTGATCGAGCTCCGCACCACCGTGCTGCCGCATTCGTTTCCGTTTGTTGGCATGGATAACAGCATCGTCGGCACACGGGTGGCTGAGCACTTGCGCAATCGTGGCTTCCAGCGCTTCGCCTGCTATCTCGACACCTCAGAGGCGTTCTTTGTCGAACGCAGCGAGCGCTTTGCCCAAACGTTACGCGCGCATGGTTTCGAGTGCGCCTTGTTCAAGTCGGGCGGAGCACGGAAGAAACGTCTGCGCTGGGATGAGCATCAGCGGGCGCTGTCCGAATGGCTGACGTCCTTGGAAAAGCCCGTGGGAGTCTTTGCCGTGAATGACCAGCTCGGCTTCTGGTTGCTGGATGCCACACGTCGGGCAGGCATCGCCGTGCCTGAGGAGGTGGCAGTCGTGGGCGCGGAAAATGACAACATGCTCTGCGACACCGCGTCACCGCCGCTTTCGAGTGTGCGCCTGCGTGGCCAAGCCGTGGGCTACGAAGCTGCGCGCATCCTGGACGAATGGATGGCGAAAAAGCGTATCCCTAAGTCTGGCGAGAAACATCTTCTGGCACCGGGAGACATCGTGGTGCGTCAGTCCAGCGACATCGTCGCCGTGGAAGATCCCCGTATTGCTGCTGCGTTACGCTTCATCCGCCAGCATGCCACGGAGCAGATTGACGTCACTCGCGTTGCGCGAGAGACCGCACTCTCGCGCAGCGTGCTGGAGCGTCGCATGAAGGCGCTCATCGGCCGCAGCCCAGGGGAGGAGATCAATCGCATACGCTTTGCCGCCGTGGAGAAGCTGCTCATGCAGACCAATCTCACGCTTGATGCCATCGCAGCCCGCTGCGGCTTCACTCACCCGCAATACATGGCCGAGGCGTTTCGAAAACGTGCTGGCATGACGCCGGGGGAGTTTCGTCGGCAACGCGCGGTGTGAGTGGGAAAGTACTCATGAGCTTTAGCTCATTATGGGAGGGGTGAGGCACTTCCAGAACGAGCTAAAGCTCGGTGGTACTTTGCCGTTTCGACTGGAACAGCTTCACGGCCTTTAAAATCATCGCCGCACGTGAGCCAATGACGAAGTGATTGAATTCCGGGCGCAGTTCCATCAAATGCAGGCACATGGCCTGCAGGATCATCAGGTCAGCCCCCGAGAAAGAGATCGGCTTGCGGTTGGAAAAGTAAAACTTCGCCCCGGCACCCACGGCGATTTCCACCTTTGTCAGATCCTCCACGCGTCCCTCACTGAGCTTCCAGCGGCGGCACAGCCAGTGTGAGAACACACCATCTTCAATACGGATGGACACCAGCAGAGTGGGCAGTACAAACAACGGGATGATCAGGCCGATACCCAGACCGAATCCCAGCAGGTGCACCAAGTTGAGCTGGACGCGGCCTTCATGGTGTTTCACCCAGCCAATGGCCACTGCCGCTACTGCGCCGATGATCAGTCCAGCGAACAGGGCAGATCGAACTTCCTTCCAAGTATTGCCGAATTGGGTGCGCATGAGTGAACAGGCTTTAACTGAAAATCGCCTGTCATGGCAAGATAAAAGGGCGGGCCCGCTGGAACGGACACGCCCTGTGTGGATTCATTGCCCAATTAAGGGACAGACTTCACGCTGGTGAAGATCTTGCCCAGGGTTTCCAGGTTCTTCTCGCTGTCTTTCTTCGAGATCCAGTAGGTGATGGTCAGCACCTTGCCGCCGCCCACTTCCGTGAAAAGAAATCCGACCACCGCCGGACCCCACTCCTTGCTGTCGGCATCCCAGGAGATGCGGCTCCACTTGCGGCCGGCTTCTTCAAAGTCTTTCGTGGCCTTGGTGGCTGCATTCACCGTCACTTTGTGGTCTTCGGTCAGCCATTTGATGCTTTCCTCAATGACGCCATCCATTTCCTTTTCCGTGCCCACCACTTCGAAGTAAACCGTGGCCACATTGTCGGGGGACTCGGCCAGGATGCCTTCGTCGGACTCTTCAGGCTCCCAGTCATCTGGGACGGTGATGGTGGTCGCTGGTTTTTCCTCCGGCAGTTTGATCGTGGCGGCGGGAGCCAGGGCAGGGAACAAGGTGAGGACAAGGGTGGCTGCAATCAGGGTGTGTTTCATATGGGTTAGGGCTGAAGCTGTGCGCAGAAATGAAAAGGCTGTCGGACTTTTAACAACCTCAATCCCATCATTCTTTGTCCCTTCTACCAGGACACAAAAACCGGGGTGGATCACTCGATCCACCCCGGTTTTTAAGTGTTTACCAACAGCCATGCAGGAACCACTATCAGAAGATTGCGACTGGCGGCCTTGCGCCGCTCTCGTTGTCTGGTGGGAGATTCGCACAGCTTGAGTGCGATGTGTCAGAACGATGTAAAACCTTGGCAAGGAAGTTGAAATTTTCAGCAACTTGCCGGTCGCTGTTCCTGGGCGGTGCGGCCTCAGACTTGTGGCAGCTTTGGCCGGCGTTTTTGCAGCAGCACTTTCGCCACCAGCAGTACGATCACCAAATTGACGACCAACGCGGAAATATGCAGGACCGTCGCCTTCCGCCAGATCTCATACACCTCAAGCGGCAGGTAAATGCAGCCGCCCAGCAGCGCCAGCCACTCAGCCCAGGTTTTTTGCTTCCACAGTCCGTACGCCTCCACCAATCGAATGGTGGAATACAGCAGCGCCATGCCCGCCATCAGCCACAGGCGCTGGTCGTTGAGCGACGAGAACAGATCAATGAAGATGTGGGGGTACTTTTTGGCCGGATTCAGGTGCAAATGCGCCACAATGTCACCGCTCAGCGCATGCAGATCCCGGTGCAGCAGCCCCAAAAGTCCGAAACCCGCCAGTAGCACAATCGTGCCCTTAGCGGCTTCGAGCGCTGCCACAATATCAAGACTTTTTCGCAAGCCAGAAGAGGTCATGCCGCATCATGAACGGCACGCAGTTGGCATCAACGGGAAAGCGTTCTCAATGTCACCTCGGCGGCTTGTCGACTGGTGCCCGGTCCACAAACCGTACCATCACGCCTTTCACCCCCTCAGCCATTTTCAGACCGCGTTCCTTTCCCATCACGCAAATCGCCGTGTCCAGCGCATCACTCGTGGTGCAGTCTGGCGCGATCACCGAGCACGCGATCCGCTCCGTCAGCCCCAGCCCGGTCTGCGGCGAGACAATGTGCGAATAGCGCACACCTTCGATCTCGGTGAACTGGTACAAGTCTCCCGAAGTCGAGACCCCGCAGTTGTGCAGTTGCACCGTGGTCAGGTTCTCCTCCGGCGTTGTGCTGGCAAACTGCCGCAGCTTGATCGCCCACGCATCCTCTCCGGGTGGTGGATCACCGATGGCGATGTCTCCGCCCGCCATCACCAGCGCACGGTTCAGGCCATGCTCCCGCAGCACCAGCAGGCCCGCATCCGCCGCATAACCCTTGGCGATGCCCCCGACGTCCAGCAGCATTCCCGGCTTCAGCAGCGTGATGGTGCGTGCCTTCGCATCCAACTGCACAGCGCACCAGTCAGTGGCGGCGAGCGCCTGCTGCAGGCGGTCAGCGGGCGGCAGTTTGTGGGTGCGCTTGCTGCGCCGCCAGAGGTGGGTGAGATTTCCGCAGGTGATGTCGAGCGCCCCTTCGGTGAGCCGCGCAAATTCGAGGGAGCGTGAGATGAGGGTGAATAGATCGGCGCTGGCTTTGAAGGGCTGGTTCGGGCCGGCATTGCAGAGCTGCATGAGCTCGCTGTTGGGCTCGTAGTCCGAGAAGACGGCGTTGAGATCGGCGATGCGTTTGAAGGCGGCGGCGGCGGCAGCTTCGGCCTGTGCTTTGGTTTCCGCATGCAGGGAGATGCGGAAAGTGGTGGCCATCAGCGGCGCGGAAAAATCAAAACGCTCCAGGGCCTGCACGGGGAGGGCGCAGAGGAGCAAAAAAAGGGGGACTAGGGAATACAGGGAACTCACGGCAAAAGGAGGGTATCGACGAAAAACCCGGCCTTGGAAAGGCCGGGGTATGCAGTGGGACGAGAGCCCCTCCTTTCCTTGTTACCAGGCCGGTTCGGCGTGCAGCGCGTCCGAGAGATTGAGTGCGGGCAGTGAAACGGGGCGGATCCGGGTCGTGATGGGCTTGGCCAGCGCCTGACAGGCACTACGGATGGCGGGGATGGCATCAGTGCTTTGGCAGCGCACGAGCAGCACCCGGCGCTGCGGCAGACCATGCAGGTAAATGACACCCCCATCATGCTGTTGGACGATTTCCAAGCAATCGCCGCTGCCGGAGCGGCGGCCAAGTTCGGAGGCGGCAGAGAGCGTGGCATGCGCCAGCACCAGGATGGCGGCGGTGGGTGGCTCAGCATCGCCAGCGCAGTCGAGCAGACGCCCGGCGTCATCGGCAATGGCGACCTGAATGACATCAGGAATGGAGGCGAGTGCGGTGAGTTCCATGGTCAAAAAGTAGGGTTACGCGGCGAGTGCGTGGGTGGGAAGCTCGTGAGGTGTGGCGGAGGTGTTGTCCGCAGGTGCAGTCCGCAGGCGGAACTGATGCAGCACGGCCTGCGAGATGGCGTTGAGCGTGGCCAGCACATTGCGGCCGCTGCGGGCGTCAGACTCGAAACTGAGGAAGGGCGTAGGCCGGTTGTTGTACAGGTATTCCAGGTACTCGACCGGCGCGGCATTGGGCAGGTCGCGCTTGTTGTATTGAATGACGATGGGCAGGCGTTCGAGCGCGCTGCCGTTCAGGCGCAGGTTGGCTTCCAGGCTTTGCAGGGACTGCAGATTGTCGCGCTGGCGGTCCATCTGGGAATCCGCCACAAAGACCACGCCATCCGCCTGCCGCAGCACGAGTTGCAGCGTGGCATTGTAGGTGACCTGGCCGGGGACGGTGTAGAGGTGGAAGGTGGTCTTGTAACCGGGCAGCGCATCGGCCTCGACCGCGAGAAAGTCGAAGAACAAGGTGCGGTCCTGCGCGGTGGAGAGCGAGACGAGGTCGCTACAGCCATTGGGGTCCAGCTTGGCGTGGATCTGCTGGAGGTTGGAGGTCTTCCCACTCAGCGGCGTGCCGCAATAGACGATCTTGAAGCTGACCGTGTGGTCGTCGTGATTGATGCTGGGCATGGAAGAGAAAGGGGAAGAATGAAAAGGCATGCCGCAGCGCCTGGCTTTAGCCAAGCATGCGGGCGAGTTCGCGGGCGATGAGGGTGATCTTGTCACGCATGCCGGTGGAGGGTTCGTCATCGTGCAGCACGCCGATGATGGTGTCTCCCGGGAAGCAGAAGGTCAGCAGGCGACCACCGGCGTTGAGCGTGAAGGTTTCCGCGCCCTCGATGCCAATGAGCGGTGCCAGGCCGCGCAACTGGCGGGCGATGTCAGGAGCCTGCCGTTGGAATTCAGCGGCGTCAGGCTTGGTTGAGTCTGCGTGACTGAGAACATGGGAGCCATGCAGGCAGACGCAGGCACTCAGGCCATGCTGCAAGGCCAGCAGCTCGACGACCCGTGGTGCGGCGAGTTTCTCCTCGGTGCCCAGCAGGGCGCGCAGCAGGAGCTGGTCTGTCTGGGTATCGAGCGGGGCAAGACCGAGGAAGGAGTGCTTGACCGCTGCCATCTTAGCTGGGGCCTGAGCAGGAGCGGCTGCTGCGGTCGCTACCGGAGCGGGGGCCGGTTTAGGTTCGGGTTTGGCCTGCGGAGCCACTGGCTCGGCAAATAGCGGTTTGCTGGCAGGCTGGGTGCTGAACAATCCCCGCGAGGCAGGTTGCGACTGTGGCTGCGGCGAGGGGGGCGCAGGCTGGCTGAAGGACGGGATTTCTTCCAGCGCAGGGGCAAAGGAAGGCGTGGGCTGAAAGGGCGATGGTGCCGGTGCGGCAAACAAGCTTGCGGCAGGTTTGCTCTCGGTTGGAGCAAAGAGGCTGGCAGCAGGCTTGTTCTCTTGTGCAGCAAAGAAGTTGGCTGCAGGCTTGTTTTCCGGTGCAGGGGCAAAGACTGAGGCTGCTGGCTGCTGTTGTGCAGGAACCTGCCCGAGCAACTGCGCACTGCTAAAGCCTGATTCCGCAGGTGCCTTGGCTTGAAGGGGGCCCGATGAAGATGAAGCAAAGGGATCGAAGGGCTTGCCAGCTCCGCCAGGGACTGAACCGGGCTGCCCGCCTGCGGATGGCTGCAAAGAGCCGAAGGCTTGAAACGCCCCTGCAATAGGTTGCAGCGGTGTTGAGGGCGATGGCGCAGGGGCAGCACTCTGCTGCGCGCTGCCAAAAAGTGATGATGCCACTGGCGCAGGCTGCGGCTTGGGCGGCTCAGCAGGTGTAAAGGCAAACTGCACCAGGTTGCTGGCAGGCTGGTCAGCGCTCAAGGCCGGCATAGGCGCTGGGGGCGTAAAGGCAAACGACACCGGCCCATTCGCGGAAGGAGCAGCACCCTGCGCCGCCACCGGAGCTGGAGCACTCCCAGGCGCTGCAGCCGCCGTGAACATGGAAAACGCATTGGGGGTGGCTGGCTGCGCAGCCGGGCGGGGCGCAGCGGCAGCAGATGTCGCTGCCGCGTTCGTGAGCGAATGAAACACCTCGTTCTGCGGCAGCTTGATCCTGAAACTGCGCTTCGCGTTGCTGAGCGTATTGCGAAATCCGATATCGGAGATGCCGTCAATCAGCATGCCGAGATCCAAAACGATGGAGCCGGAGGCCATCTGTTCCTGCACTTCAATGGCAGGGACGCTGGTGCTGATCCACGCTGGCAGAGTGGTCGGATTAAAGCCCAGCTCTTCCACACTGTAACCGCCTAACACCGTCGCAAATCCCAGCTTGATCATGCCTGCCGCTGCTCCGGCATTTCCTGGAGCGGCAGCGGGGGCTGGAGCTGGTGACGGCACTGGAACTGCCCAAGCCGCCTGGGCAGGAGGTTCTTCCTGGGGTGGGGCCTCTTTCATAGCGGCAACAAAGGGGGAGCCAAAAGGCAGCGCAGGAGGCGGTGCCAAGTCCGAAGGTGTGCTCGCCCGTTGCTGCGCTTGCGGAGTGAACAAATTGGAAATGGACGCCTGCGGCTGGGCTGCCGCCGCTGCCTCACTATACCGTGGTTCAGCCGCAGCCTGGGAGAAGGGCGACTGTGCTGCAGGCTGCTGGGAAGGCATGCCGAAAGGTGTCCCACTGGAACCGCCCCCCATCGAAAAAGGCGATGCCCCTGGTGCGGACCCCGCTGCTCCTGCTGGCGGCTGGGAGGGCATGCCAAAGGGCGATCCGCTCGTGCCCTGGCCGAATGAAAACGGTGTTCCAGCCGCTGGCACGGGTGCCTGCTGCGGTGCTGACTGTGAAAGCGAAAACGGACTGGCCGAAGCTCCTGGTTGCGCCGCGTTCGGGCTGGGGGCAAATCCTGGAGTAGCCGTTGCAAACGGACTCAACGGAGATGCCTGAGATTGTTGGGGGGGCGCTACGGGCTCAGCGGGTGGCGGCACCATTTGGAACGGTGAACCTGCCGGTGACTGTGGCGTTGCAGTCGGCTGGGCCAGCGAGAACGGCGAAGGCGAATTCGATGGTGCGGGCGCAACTGCAAACTGGGCCAGCGAAAACGGTGAGGGTGCTGCTGCCGCAGCGGGTGCGGACGTTCCAGCATTACCTTCCCGAGCCTGAGCGATCAGTCCTGGCAGCTTTGCCGCTGGCAACGCCACTAGCCGTGGATCCTGCGGCGAAATAGGCACCTGGAACAGCGCTGGACAAACCCGATAGAGTTCAAACACGGGCAGCGCCGCCTGGCCGCTGCGCAGGGCATTCTCCAGCAGGGCAGGGGGGAGGGACAGCGGCTGCTCTGCTGGCAGCGCGCCCAGGCGCACGACATCTGGGGGCAGTTGATGGATCACGTCTCCCACTGTCAGCGGGGCATTGGTGGGTGTGGCTCCGGCGATGCTGAAAGGCGACATGCCCGCAGATGAATTGATGGGCGGTGCCGCCACGGATTCATTGCCAGCCGTTTTGAAAAGTGGATTGCCCCCAATTTGAAAGGGGGAGGCACCGGCTGGAAACTGGAGGGAGGGAGACGCTTGCATGGAAAAGGGACTGGGTAATGCTGTGCCAGCCACTCTCTGCGGATGTGCTTCCGCGAAGTGCTGCTGAGCGCCTTGCTCCGGTTCATTAGAACCGGCACCGCGCTGGAACAAACTTCGGAACGAAAAGCTCATCAGAGGATGAAGCGGCCCGACTTGGAAAAGTAACAGGCCTGTGTGGAAAATCTAGTTTTTATAAACAAATACCTCAGCATTTGCGTTAATTAACTGAACTTAAATATTGTTGCCCCATTGTTCAAGGTTTTTTCCGCAGTTTCGCATTTTATGAACCTTTGTTCATGGGGCTTGGGGTCTCATTCGGCAGTCATGGCAATCCCTTGCGGTCCAAACTTCCGCATGGTCACTCTTCATGACCGCTCCTCATTTTATTTGATTCGCCGCGCTCTCGAATTCCAATTCTGAGATTAAGCCGTGGAGCATGACCCTTTTGTTTTTCAGCACGCGCGCTCCAAAAATTTCCCGCAATCACTTTCGTCTCCGGCAAAAATCATATGCTGAAGCGAGGCGTTCGCTGCTTCGGCGTAAAGCTGGCTGTATGTTTAAGTGCTGAGTCAGAGTCATGGAAAACGCAGCCGTGCATGGAGAGTGCTTTCGTTGGTCCGGTGTCTGCCAGTCCAAAGCTGTTCCGAAAATGAATTTAAAACTCTGCTATTTTTCTCTTGCGCAATTCCACATTGAACGCACTATCCCCGCCCGCTCAACCCGAGCAAAACGACCCCTTCGTCTAGCGGTTAGGACACATCCCTTTCACGGATGCGACACGAGTTCGATTCTCGTAGGGGTCGCCACTTCTCAACAGGTTGTTGAGAGGTTAACGACCACGCTGGTTTTCAACAGGTTGCGTTTCCTGAATGATACGACGGTGTGATACAATGCGAGCACATGAATAGCCCGCTGATGTATTTGAAAAAACGAAAGGGATGGTGGATTTTCCGTCGCCCTATTCCCAAAGCTTTACAGCCCTTTGTCGCCAGTGGGTGCCGGACTGAATTCATCGTTTCGCTGAAAACTAAAGTTCGTGGCGATGTCAGCAGGCTTTACGCGGACGCCCTTCGGGAATCTGAACGCATCATCGAAGAAGCTGCTGCCACCGCCAAGGCGGCAAACGGACGTGAGGCTGATGCTCCGAAACAAACAGTCAACCGCGCTGAGCCGCTGTCTCTCCGTCCTCTTCACAAATTCACGCAAGCTGAACTTCAGGTCTTGGTTCATACGTGGTATTTGAAAGCCAAAGCTGATACGCTTGGCGAGGCGCGCTTCGTTTTCGGCATGTGCGATCAAGAAGATCGGCAAACGGAACTTTCCAAACTGGCAACTCAACTGGCTTGCCTTGAACGTCGCAGCGGAGCAAGTCAAGACCTGGAAACCAATAGGCAGGTCCGAACGATCATTGAAGCAGCAGGCGGTTTCGTGAACTGGTGGCACCCTGCTTCCTTCCTGCGCACCCATTCGTGGTTCACCTCTGTCGTGAGGGAAGGGTTGATTTCGCTCAACCGATATGCACAGGCCATCATCGAAACAGGCTCTCCCCCAACTTTGGAACTCTCCCTATCGACACCCGCAGTGGCGGTGGAAAAGACTTCGATTTCGATCTCGCTGGATTCGCTCATGGAGCGTTTTGAAAAAGACCCGAACCGTAACCATGTGAAGCAAAAGACGCGGGATGAATTCCAGTTGGTCTATCGCATGCTTCGTGAATCCATAGGGGGCGATACACCCATTGCCACCATCAAGAGAGCACAAATAAAGGAACTGCAAGACATCTACCGCCAGTTGCCCCCTCGTTTCTCTTCCCTCTACCCCGGCAAGAAACTGATAGAAGTCGTCGAGATGGCAAAAAAGGACGGTAGGGAACCGATGGAACGAGCGACTGAGGTGCGCTAAAATCCTGGACCAGGGAATAAGGGACAAGCACCATGAAGACCGTGAAGCGACAACGATACAGCAATGATTTCAAAGACCGTGCCCTGACACTGGTAGGCCTTGGCAGGCC
>Ga0164297_10000511_pt1 | contig 47609 bp, 41 predicted proteins | sample GEODES058metaG_FD_113539 | JGI IMG/M metagenome (GOLD analysis project Ga0164297, IMG submission 113539) | Dystrophic lake water microbial communities from Trout Bog Lake, Wisconsin, USA - GEODES058 metaG | ecosystem: Environmental > Aquatic > Freshwater > Lake | place: USA: Trout Bog Lake... | reverse complement strand
GGTTCCGGTTCCAGTCGGGCTACGCCCGCCTTCCACCGGAACCTTGAGTGGAAACAAAATAACAAACCGAAACCACCGTAAACTGTCTCATCTACAGTGGCATGACTCGTGGGGGCCAATCACGGCTACATCACGCAATTCCCGCTTCAATCCATCGAAGTGACAAATAAAGAAGTGATCTTCCATCTGACGTTGCGGCACACCGCCTGCCTAGCTATGGACAAATGTTTGCCGCCCACTGCCGTGCCATCAGATTTCAGTCCGTTGAAATTTAACTTCTCGGAAACGCCACCAGCCACAAAATGCTGCTGAACCGATGAGTGGCCAAATTTCCCATAAACGGCTCGCATTCTTTGAACGCTACCTGACGGCTTGGGTTTTTCTATGCATGTTCGTCGGTGTAGCAGTTGGAAAAATCGCGCCGCAGTTCACGGCATGGGTCAGCAAACTTGAATTCGTCCAAGGCTCTCACGTCAACGCAGCCATCGCTGTGCTCATCTGGCTGATGATTTATCCGATGATGCTGAAGGTGGATTTTACGTCACTCAGCGGCATCGCTAAAAAGCCCAAAGGCTTGTTCGTAACGCTGTTCATTAATTGGCTAGTAAAACCATTTAGCATGGCGTTTCTCGGATGGCTATTCATGTCGCATATTTTCCGCGCGTGGATTTCGCCAGAATTGGCAAAGGAATACACAGCTGGACTTATTATCCTCGCCGCCGCGCCATGCACCGCCATGGTCTTCGTTTGGAGCTACCTCACCGACGGTGATCCTGTTTACACGCTCGTGCAAGTGGCGGTGAATGACCTCATCATGCTTGTCGCTTTCGCGCCCATCGTAATGTTTCTGTGCGGCGTGGCGAATGTGGTTGTGCCGTCAAAGGTGCTCATTACCAGTGTCGTTGTTTTCATCGTCATACCACTTGCCGCTGGTTGGCTGACACGAACACTATTGCTTAAATCAAAAGGAAAAGACTGGTTTGAGAAAAAATTTCTTCCAAAGTTTCAGCCAGTGACAATTTTTGCACTACTGATGACACTTGTTTTGATTTTTGCATTTCAGGCGGAAAATCTCACCACCCGCTGGCTCGCGGTGGTGTTGCTCGCAGTTCCAATTATCATCCAGGTTTACTTCAATTCCACACTCGCTTATTTACTCATGCGCAAACTGCGCGTGCCACACAACATCGCATCGCCCGGCGCGCTGATTGGCGCGAGTAATTTTTTTGATCTGGCCGTAGCCGTTGCCATCACGCTATTCGGCGCGGGTTCCGGCGCGGCGCTCGCAACAGTTGTTGGCGTTCTCGTGGAAGTGCCAGTGATGCTTTCCGTCTGTAAAATCTGCAACCAATCACGTGGTTGGTATCAGAAAAAATTAAATTAATTTATGTCCGCAAAATCAAAACCAACCATCCTCATTCTTTGCACTGGCAATTCCTGCCGCAGCCACATCGGCGAAGGATTTTTGCGCGCCGCACTCGGCGACCTCGCCAATGTCCAGAGCGCCGGCTCCAATCCTGCTGGCTATGTTCATCCGCTCGCCATCAAAGTCATGGCGGAAGTAGGCATTGATATTTCTGCGCACCACTCGAAGCATCTGAAAGAATTTCTGGAATCGCCCGTGACGACAGTCATCACCGTCTGCGGTAACGCGGATCAAGCGTGTCCGATTTTTCCTGGCCAACTGAACCGCCACCACTGGCCGTTCTTTGATCCAGCTAAAGCCACCGGCAGTGAGGCGGAAATACTCCAATGTTTCCGAACGGTTCGAGATGAAATGCGTCGCGTGTTTGAAGCCTACGCCGCCGGTTTGCGCGATGCCGCCAAAACAGTTAGCCGCTAACTTGCGCTGGGCGTTCCGAGATATTTAGCGCAGCCAGAAATCCGCGCGCTTTCGCCAAAGTTTCATCGTATTCCGCCGCCGGATTGGAATCGGCCACAATACCGGCGCCGACGTTGAAATGGATTTTCCCTTCTACGCAAACGGCGGTGCGGATGGCGATGTTCAATTGGCTTTCGCGATTGAAACCAAGGTAACCAATCGCGCCGCAATACGGCCCGCGCGAAATGGGTTCGAGTTCATCAATGATTTCCATCGCACGAAATTTTGGCGCGCCGGTGATGCTGCCACCTGGAAAGCATGACGCGAACGCGGCGAAATGTGTCACTTCGTTTTTTAAACGGCCTTCGACGGTCGAAACGAGATGTTGCACCTGTGCAAACTTTTCCAGTTTCGCTAACTCTGACACTTGCACCGAACCAAATTCGCAGACTTTGCCCAAATCATTTCGCAGTAAATCGGTGATCATCACGAGTTCGGCCAGTTCCTTGGCGCTTGTTTGCAATTCGTAGGCAAGTTGCGCGTCGCGCGTCGCATCCGCGTCGCGCGGGCGCGTGCCTTTGATCGGGCGCGTGACGATGTGCGCGCCGCTCATGCGCAGAAATTGTTCCGGAGAGGACGACGCGATTTGAAACGCTCCGCAATCAAGGAACGCAGAAAACGGAGCAGGGGAGACGGCCGACAATTTCTCAAACATTTCCCAGCCGGTGAAATTCCCTTGCGCCGTCAGGCGTTGCGAGAGGTTAACCTGATAAATATCTCCGGCGCGTATGTATTGCTGTGCGCGTTGAACTTTGGAAACAAATTCGTCACGCGTCAGATTCGACGAAATCTCACGCAAAGTCGCAAAGTCGCCAGGTGAATCTTTGCTTTGCGCCTTTGCGTCTGTGCGTGAAACTTCCGGTTCTTGCATCCGGCTTTTCCAAAACTCCAATTGTTCTTGCGCGCGCGATTCCGTGCGCGAACCGTCGGCGTCCAGCCCCGTTGAAACGATAAAAACTTTTCCAAGCTGATGGTCGAAGACGACGAGGCCATCGTAAAAACCGACGTGGCAATCGGGCAATTCCAAGTCGTTGACGGCGCGGCGCGGGAGTTTTGGTTCGGTAAAGTTTTTCAGGTCGTAGCCGAAGTAGCCGAACGCACCGCCGAGCGGAAAGGGCGAATCAATTTCATCTAGCAGTTCAAAGCGAGCCATCAAACTGTCGAGTAAATGCCACGGATTGCCGAATTGAGTTTGGGCGATGGCAGATGGAAGTTGGGAGTTAGGAAAACTGATTTCACAGCGCGAGCCAAAACTGCGAAAGGTCAAAAACGGATTGGCCACGACGAAGGAGTAACGCGCTTGTGCGGTGTCAAACGAATTGCTGCGGAGCAAAGCGCTCCGCACGCCGCACGCCGCACGCCGCAATTGCTCGACGAGCGATTCGGGCGTGTGCGCAGTCAGGATTTCTTGAATGAACGGGCGCATTAACCTTGGTGTTCGACTTTGATGGTCAGGTCTGGTTTGACGCCAGCGAGCGCGGGCAGGATGTGGTTCAGAACCTGTTCGGCCGTCATTCGAAACATTCGGCCACGCGCAGAAATTTTCAACCAACCGGTTTTGTCGCGGCGATAGCTTTCTTTGAAATTTTTTGTGCCAATCAAAATGAGATAGTTGTCGTTGGTCAATTTCATGTAAAAATCCGGCGTAGTTAAGCAAACGCGGTGGGCAAAGTTCCCGGCGGGCCAACACGCCGTTCGTAGTCGCGGATGATGGCGATGACTTCGTCTACGTCGTCCGTGATTTTCACGAGGTCGAGGTCGTCCGGGCTGATGAGTTTATCTTTTTCTAAGCGCGTTTTCATCCACGCAAGCAGACCTTTCCAATGTTCTTTGCCGAACAGGATGAGCGGAAATTGCGGGATGCGCTGCGTCTGCACGAGCGTGAGCACTTCAAAAAATTCATCAAGCGTGCCGAAGCCACCAGGCATGAAAATAAAGCCGAGACTGTATTTCACGAAACAAACTTTGCGCGCAAAAAAATAGTGGAAGTGCACCGGCACGTTGGCGTATTTGTTGCCGGCCTGCTCAAACGGCAATTCAATATTGAGGCCAACAGATTTACCACCGGCGTGCGACGCACCTTTGTTGGCCGCTTCCATGATGCCGGGACCGCCACCTGTGACGACGGCGAGATTATGTTTCGCCAGCCCCTTTGCGATATCCACGGCGGCGCGGTAATATTTGTCGGTGGGTTTGGTGCGGGCGGAGCCGAAGATGGTCACGGCGGGACCGACTTGGGACATCGTCTGGAACGAATCCACGAACTCGGCCATGATGCGGAAAATGCGCCAAGGGTCTTCGTGGATGAATGGTGTGGTTTCGCTCATGGCGTCAAAGTAGTCCCGTCCGTAAAATGAAACAAGCCGGAGAATTCGAAAATTCTCCGGCCTGTCTTGGTTCCTACTGACCGTTTAAGAGCAACCAAGGCTTTCGCCGCAGTTCAGACATTTGTAGCAGGCGCCGTTGCGGACGACCACATTGCCGCAGTTCGGGCACGTTGGCGCATCCTGTTGGTTCGTGATCATCTGCGTCAGGCTCGCGGCGCGGCGCGCATGCTTGGCATCAGCCTTGAGTTCAATCATGTCCGTGTCTTCGGAAATCGGCAAATCAGCGACGGGACGATTCACCTTTTTTTTTATTTCCTCGGCGAGGCCGGGCATGACGAGTTCCGGTTGATTGCGAGCAGCGGTGATGTTTTCGCGGTAGCCGGGAATGAACTGGAACGCCATCCAGCGAAACACATAATCCGTGATGGACGCAGCGTTGCGGATCTCGGGATTCTTGGTGAAACCACTCGGCTCGAAGCGCTGGTGTGCAAACTTTTTGACGAGCGCTTCTAGCGGCACGCCGTATTGCAGCGCCATGCTGGTGAGCGTGCCGATGCTGTCCATCAAACCGCCAATGGTGGAACCTTCCTTGGCCATCGTAATGAACAATTCGCCCGGTTGATGGTCGTCGAACAAACCAACAGTGAGATAACCTTCGTGGCCAGCAATGTCGAATTTGTGTGTGACAGCCGTGCGCGTATCGGACAAACGACGGCGCAGCGGTTTGCCGGATTCGTTCTGCAAACGTGCGACTTCCGCTTCCAATTCATTGAGGCGCGCGTCAACCGCAGGCGTGAGCGCGGCAGTTTTATCGCCGGCTTCGTTGGTCTTCTTGGTATTGAGCGGCTGGGAACGCTTGGAGCCGTCGCGATAGATCGCCACGCATTTCAAGCCCATCTTCCACGCCTGGACGTAGGTGTCGCGGATGTCGGCGACGGTGTATTCGCTGGGCATGTTGACGGTCTTGGAGATTGCGCCGCTGATGAACGGCTGCGCGGCGGCCATCATCTTCAAGTGCGCCATGTAACCGATGCTGCGCGTGCCGCGGGCCGGCTTGAACGCGCAATCAAAGATCGGCAAATGTTCCGGCTTGAGGCCGCTGGAAACGGTCTGGCCATTTTCCTGAATGTCTTCAATGGTGTCAAACTTCTCGATGTGCGCGATGATCTTGGTGACGTTCGCTTCGCTGTAACCGAGGCGGTGCAACGCATCCGGCACACCGCGATTGACGATCTTCAACATGCCGCCGCCGGCGAGCAATTTGTATTTCACGAGCGCGATGTCGGGTTCGACGCCGGTGGTGTCGCAATCCATCAGGAAGGCGATGGTGCCGGTCGGCGCGAGCACGGTGACTTGCGCGTTGCGGTAGCCGTGTTGCTTGCCCTTGGCTAGCGCGCTGTCCCAAGTCTTGCGGGCTTCGGTCTTGAGATAATTAAATTCCGCGCTCGGCTGGATGGTTTCCACGGCGTCGCGGTGGAGCTTGATGACGCCGAGCATGGATTCGACGTTGTCCTTCGCCACCGTCTTGGTGACGCCAGCGCAACGCGCATCGCGGTAACCGGCAAACGCGCCGATATTCGCGGCGATGTCGGCGCTCTGTTCGTAGGCGTGACCCGTCATGATGGACGTGATCGCACCGGCGAGCGCGCGGCCTTCGTCGGAATCGTAGGGCAAACCGTAGCTCATGCAGAGCGAACCGAGGTTCGCAAAGCCGAGGCCGAGCGTGCGGAAGATGTGAGAATTTTCCGCGATGTCCTTCGTCGGATAGCTCGCGTTGTCCACGAGAATTTCCTGCGCGGTGATGAAGATGCGGCACGCGGCCTTGAAGCGATCCACGTCGAACTTGTTGTCATCGCGCTTGAACTTCATCAAGTTGAGCGACGCGAGATTGCACGCGGTATTATTGATGAAAACGTATTCGCTGCACGGATTCGTGGAGTGGATCGGCTCGGTGCCTTTGCAGGTGTGCCACTTCTGGATCGCGCCGTCGTATTGGATGCCAGGGTCGCCGCAGATGTGCGTGCCTTGGGCAATTTTATCCAGCAACGTGCTGGCGTCCTTCTTTTGGAGCGGCAAACCTTTGACCGATTTGGTCCACCATTCTTTGCCGGCGAGTGCCGCTTCAAAAAATTCGTCACTGGCGCGGACGGACAGGTTTTCGTTCTGATACATCACGCTGCCGTAGGCATCGCCGTTGTAAGAACCGTCATAACCCTGCTCAATCAACGCCCACGCCTTCTTTTCTTCCTTCTGCTTGGCGTCAATGAATTCCTCAATATCGCCATGCCAGTCGCGCAGCGTGTTCATCTTGGCCGCGCGACGGGTCTTGCCGCCGGACTTCACGACGTTCGCGACCTGATCGTAAACTTTCAGGAAGCTCATCGGACCGCTCGGACGACCGCCACCGCTCAATTTCTCGCGGCTGGAACGGATCGGCGTCAAATCGGTGCCGGTGCCGGAACCGTATTTGAATAGCATCGCTTCGCTGTAGGCGAGGTGCATGATGTCTTCCATGTTGTCCTGCACGGACTGGATGAAGCACGCGCTGCCCTGCGGATATTCATATTGCGTCGCGGCGCGCTCGGCGATCTTGGTCTTGCGATTGAAGAACCAGTTACCCTTGCTCGAATTCTTGCCGACGCCGTATTCGTGATAGAGGCCGACGTTGAACCACACTGGCGAATTAAACGCGCCGTATTGGTTCAAGCAGAGCCAGGTAAGTTCTTCGTAAAATACTTCGCCGTCCGCTTTGGAGAAATAACCATCGGCGATACCCCAATCAGCAATCGTCCGCGTGATGCGGTGGATGAGCTGGCGCACGGAGGTTTCGCGCTCGGAGGTGTTCTGCTCGCCGTAAAAATATTTGGAGACGACAACCTTGGTGGCGAGCACCGACCATGACTTCGGCACTTCGACATTTTCCTGCTTGAAGATAACCTTGCCGCCGTCGTCGGTGATCTCGGCGGTGCGCTTGTCCCATTCGATCTGGTCGAACGGCTTGACCTTGGCGTCGCTGAAAATGCGCTCAATGCGCAGCGACTTTTTGGTTTCGGATTTGGCAGGTTTCATGGAACGGGTCGCAGAAACTTTGTTGGTGCGGCGGCTGGCGGTTTTGGCAACCGGCGCCGAGACATCCTCACGGGCATCAATCATGGTAATCTCCAGGTTTAATTTTTAGAACACAGCCGGCCAGTTTCAAGCGAGACAGAAACCCACCAGCACTCAAAAACCGCCAATTTTCAAGAAAAACGAGCTTTTCCTCAAAATTGCGAATCCCCAACTAATTGGGGAACGGCCGCCATCATGCTACCACCGGTGGTATCTTTCAAGAAAATTTTACAAAAATGTTACGCCAACGTTATTCACAAATGAAATCAAGCGGTTTTACAGGTTTGTCCACGCAATTGGTGACTTGTTCTCACCGGTGAACAAGCTTTCAGCGCGGATTTTAGTCTGCACTAGGGGTGAACTAATTTAATTTCTGCGGCTGTTAGCACTCTCCATTGACCAGTAGGCAAATCGCCGAGCCAAAAATTGCCGATGCGCACACGCATTAATCGCAAAGTTGGATGCCCAATCGCCGCCGTCATTCGGCGAACCTGACGATTTTTTCCTTCGACCAGTTGCAAACCGATCCAGCAATCCGGAACACTTTTGCGAAAACGAATCGGCGGAACGCGCGGCGCAATTTCCGGCTGCGGCTCCAGTAGCCACGCGCGACATGGCAACGTCTTGTGACCTTGAATCAAAACTCCTTTTTCCAATTTTCGTAAGCTTTCCGCCGTTGGAATTTTTTCCACTTGCGCCCAATACTCGCGCTCGTGCGCGTGACGCGGATGCAACAGTTTTTCGTTCCACTGCGCCTCGTCGCTCAACAGCAGCAGCCCTTCGGAATCCGCATCCAGCCGGCCAATGGCGTAAACATTTTTTGGAAAACCAAATTCCGCCAGCGCGCGGTTGGGTGAACCGTCGCCGGTGAACTGCGAGAGCACGCCGTAAGGTTTGTTAAAAGCAATGAGCATTGCGCGAAAAATTTTGCCACAGAGCCAGCGAGAACACAGAGAAAAATTCTTTGTCTTGGCGTCTTGGTGTCTTGACGGTTAAATTCCCCGCGTGATCCGCAACATCATTTTCGACTGGTCAGGAACTTTGGTGGACGACCTGCCCGCCGTATTGAAGGCGTCCAATTACGTCCTTACGCAGTCCGGCAAGACCGCGATGTCGCTGGAAACATTCCGCGCCGAATTCGCCTTGCCCTTCAAAAAGTTCTACGACCGCCACACACCTGACGTGCCGATGGATCAATTGGAAACGTGGTTTCATCACGAATTCGGCCAGTCTCAAGATTCCGTCGTCGAGCTGCCGCACGCCCGCGCATTTCTGGAATTTTGCCGCGCGCACAAAATCCGCACGTTCCTGTTGAGCACCGTGCACGGCGATTATTTTGAGACGCAATGCAAGGTCACCGGCTTTGACGCGTTTCTCGACAAACCCTACACCGATGTCTGGGACAAGCGCGAAAAAATCCACGAGATTCTCCGCGAAAATAATCTCAAGCCCGCCGAAACCCTTTTCATCGGCGACATGGAACACGACATCGAAACCGCGCGTCACGGCGGCGTCCATTCCTGCGCCGTGCTGACCGGTTACAACACGCTGGAACAGTTGCGTGCTGCCCAGCCCGACCTCATCGTGGAGCATCTGGATGAACTCAAGCGCGTGCTGCTGAAAAACAAATTTCATCTGAAGCCCGTTGAAACGGAGGGCAACATCGAGCCGCCGCTGGCAACCGTTGGCGCGCTAATTTTCAATTCCAAAAAGGAAGTGTTGATGATTCGCACGCACAAATGGTCGGGCTTGTGGGGCATTCCCGGCGGCAAGATCAAGCGCGGCGAAAGTTCGCTGGCCGCCTTGCGCCGCGAGCTTTTGGAAGAAACCGGCCTGAAAATCACGGACATCAAATTCATCCTCGTGCAGGACTGCATCAGCTCGAAGGAATTTTACCGCGACGCGCATTTTGTTTTATTGAATTACACTTGCAAATGCGTTGCCAAAAATCCGCGCGTCGTGCTAAACGAGGAGGCGCGGGAATTTCAATGGCTCAAACTCGCCGCTGCGAAAAAGTTGAAGTTGAACAAGCCGACGAAAATTCTGCTCGAAGCCGTTTCCAAATCCAAAATCGTAAATCGCAAATCGTAAATGTCACAAATTTCCATCGTTGATCTCGAAGTGTTTTACCGCGTGGGCGTGCCGGATGCGGAACGCGCGCAGCCGCAGCGTCTGCTGCTGACGATTGAGCTCGAATCCGATTTTTCCGCCGCCGCGAACAGCGATTCTATCGTTGATACGATTGATTATTATGCCGTCACCCAAAAGCTTTTGAAGTTTGGCGAAGGCCGCGAATGGACGCTGATTGAAAAGCTCGCCGCCGACATTGCCGATTCGATTCTGGCCGAGTTCAAACCGCCAGCCGTCACCGTTGAAGTGAAAAAATTTATCATTCCGCAGGCGCAGCACGTTGCCGTCTCGCTGACGCGGTCAAGGTGAACAATTAGAAATTCTTCAGTCTGTTCGAGTATTAGTTCTTTTGCACACCAAGAATACTTTGAAAATTATCAACCAATTTATTCATTATAGTCGAAACGTCCTCTCGCAGTTTGTCTATGTCATCACCATATTTTTCAATCTGCTGTTCCATGTTCTGATTTCTCGTAGGCAGCGTAACCATAGAATTAAACATGGAATTTTTCAGGGCGTAACTTTCTACCATATCCAAAAAGTTTTTAATGAGTTTTGCCGTATCGGTTGGGATGTAGATTAAATTAGAATAGAAATATTGGTGGAACTCGCTTCGGAGCTTGTTAAATTTCTCCTGTGCTTTCTGTTTGTCTTCAATAGAGGTTTGATAAATTGAATGAATATAATCGTGGGTGGCATCTAGCAGGGGCAGTATCAATTTGTGTGTGCTGGCTATGGCCTCTGCTTGTAAGACGAAAATATGAGCAAATCGCGTGTTGGCGATCTGTAATTGTGATTTCAATTTCTCAATTTGAATATCGTAATCACGTTTCAAATTTGCTTTGTGGGATTCTAACGCGATGTCGTATTCGTGTTTTACGGCATTTTTCAACCGTTCGAGAATGATGTTTCGCAACAGAAATACCAAGATGCCCAAAAACACGCTCGTGCCAAATGTTGAAGCAACCCATTCTAAAAATGTCATAAGGCATCAATCATCTCTGTCTTTTCTGTTTGTGTCAAACGCGAGACGTTCACTGGATGAATTGTCCATCCATCGTGTGCAATTTCCAGCCAGCTTTGTTCGTTTCAATTTTCACCGCGCCGGCGGTGCGCGTGTAAATCACGGGAATTTTTTTCTGCTCCAGCCGTTCGTGCAAGGCGCGGCTCGCGCGGCGCGTGGCGGGCAATTCCGAATCCGCGATGACGATGACGCGCGGCTGAATCGCGTCAATCAGCGCGTCGCACAGCGGCTCGCCTTCCGTCGGCAATCCGGCGACCACGATGTCGGCGCGCAAATCATTGGTGGTGGCGAGCAGATCGCTTTGCCCGGCGCGGCTCAAATCGGAGAGCAGTAAAACTTTTGTGCCGCGAAAATTTCCGAGCAGCACGAGCGGGCTGTCGTCGGCTTTTTCAAAATTGTCCGTCGCGTTGGGAAATAAAACCTGCCAGTTGCTTACGGTATCGCCAGCTTTTAAAATATTATGGTGAGGTGGTTTTTCAAATGCGGCGACAGTGTCGCGATAATTTGCCGAACGAAATTTCACATCGCTTGTCCACAGTTTGCCGACGTGAAAAAGTTCGTCGAGCGTTTGTGCGCCGCCGACATTTTTCATGTCGCCTTCGGTCAGGACGAGGCGCGGCAGCGTGTTCACGCCTTGCGCGCGCAGAAAATCTTTGAGCGTGAAATTCACCGCGTTTTCATTGCCGCAATTGATGAGCCAGTCGTTCGCGCGTCCGTCGGCATCAACGTAAATCGCGTGGCCGCCGTTGAGCGGCAGCACGGTCAAATCGGTTTCGTCGCGCGAAGATTGCCATTGCCAGAAATAAATCCCGCCGATGAAAAATAAAATTATCGCGCCGATGCAAATTCTTTTTCGCGTCGAAAACCAGCCGCTGAAAATGGCGATGACGACGGCGTAATAAATCGCAATCGTGGCGAGCGACGGTTCGGGAACGTAAAAATAGGCGCCGGGAATTTTGGCGGCCTCGACGCTGACCCACGTCATTGCGACCATGAAAAACCACGCGGCGTGATTGAAGAGTTCGGTGAACCACGGCAGCCAGTGGCCGCAGACGAGCGCGCCGAGATTGGCCATGAGCGCGAACGTGCCGAGCGGCACGGCAAGGATGTTGGCGAAGGTCGAGACGGGGCTGAACAAGTGAAAATATTTTGCCGAGAGCGGTAGTGAACCGATCCAAGCGGCGAATGAAAGTCCGCAGTAGCGCGCGAATTTGCGCGCGAGCCAGTGAATGGATTTTTTCCAGCGGGAGATTAGTTCGTCCGGCAGCAGTTCGTCAGATTTTAGCAGCCGGTCGAAGAACTCATTTAATTTTGGCAGCATGAGCGCGATGATGAGCATGACAAAAAAGGAAAGTTGAAAGCTAGCCTCGAAAAGCTGGAGCGGATTCCACAGCAAAATCACGAAAGCGGCGGCGGCGAGGGAATTGAGCAAATCGCTTGGACGTTTGAGCGCCCAGCCGCCGAGGACGATGGTCATCATCACTGACGCGCGGATGGCGGACGGTTCCCAGCCGGTCGCGGCGGTGTAAAACCAAATGGTCGGCACGGCGATCGCGCCGCACCACGCGCGCGAGACGCGCAGCGCGCGGAGCAGGGCGACAATCATGCCGGACAGCAGCGCGATTCGCAGTCCGTCAATGGCGAACATGTGCATCGTGCCGGCGCGCAAAAACGGTTCGCCGATGTCGCCAGTGAACGCGGTGCGCCAGCCGAGCGTCATCGCCCACAACAAGCGCAAAGGCTCGTCTTCATTGGGCAAACCGAGCGCGAGTGTGTTCTTTGACCAGTTGAGAAAGCGGTCGGTGAGCGGTGGTTTTGGCAGGACTGGCGGTAATAATTTCCAGTCGTTGGTGGACTCGGCTTTAAGCTGATAATAAATACCGCGCGTCGCGAGATAAGTTTCAAAATCAAAAAGTCCGTCGGCGAGTGGTGGTGGCGGGCGCGTGATGACGCCGGAAATTTCCACGTGCTGGCCGGCAAAATAGTTTGTGTCGAGAATGCCGGGTGTGATGACAATAATTTCGCCAGCCGCGGGAATAAAACTTTCTGTGCGCTTGATTTCCGAGATGCGGACGCGGGCGACGTTGCGCCAGTTTTCCGTGTCGTCGCGAACGGTGATTTTGAGGCGCGGCGTTTCGGTGAGTTCGCCGCGAATGGTGACGATTGCAGGATTATTGCCGAGTTGTGTGCGTAAGTCATTTGGCGAAATGACCGCGGTCTGACAGACGAAATTTGTCCAGCCCGCGAATACGAGCAGCGGCCAGAAGAAAAATGGACGAAGTTTTGCGGCTATAATTGTGAAAACTAAAATTGCCGCTGTAATTCCAAGGAGTGTGGCGGGCGGCGGTTGAAAGATTTGCGCGAGCAGCAGGCCGGCGGCGTAAGCAAGAACGACGCTAACGAGCGGACGGTTCATTTCACCAATGCTTTAATAATTTTCCGATGCCCCACAGGGACAGCAATCCGATGGCAGCGCCGGTGCTGTCAATCAATACATCGGAGACAAGCGCCGTGCGTGAGGAGACAAAAACTTGATGGAGTTCGTCACTGGCGGCGTAAAGGAAAACAATGGCGAACGACAGGCCAGCTTCGTCCCACCGCCACTTACGTTGGCCGCGATCACTCTTTTGTGGCTGGCGTATCGCGCGCCAGAGGAGCAGGGCGAGCACGGCGTATTCAGTCAGGTGACCGAATTTTCGAAATAGATGGTGGATGAGTTCGATGTGCGCAGGCGACATCTGGGGAAATAACCAATGCAGTAACGGTTCGAACAGCGAAGTGGTGTGCTGGTAGGACTTGGTGTCGGCGGACGCGGAAAAAATCAAGCACATCCACGCGAGCGGCGGCAGCCAGTATTTAAGCAGGTTTCGCAGTTTCGGCACGCGGAATGAAAGCGTGATTTTGGCGTTGCGGCAATCCGAAATTGAAATCTCACCAAGATCCAGTGCAGCTTTACGATTGCCAAGACGCGGCGGATTTGGCACAGAAATGCACCCGATGAAGAAGCTTATTTTACTATTTACGTTGTTGCTGGTTGTGTCCGGCGTTCGTGCGGCGTTGCCGCAGCCGGACTTGATTGCGCAAATTCATTTTGCGGGCGCGCAAAAAATTTCCGCCAGCGCAAATGCCAACGCGTTCACGAATGAATTTTGTTCCGCCGAGGCGCTAGCCTTGCGCGCACAGACGGCAAATCGTTTGTCCGTATGGCTCGCAGGCTGGCTGCAAAAAAACACCGGTGTGACGGTTGCGGACGGTGCGGCAAAGTTACGTCCGCTGTTCGATGACTTGCAGAAGTCGGAATGGTTTTTGGAAGCGCGCGCGTTCGCAAATGGCCGCCCGCAAACGGTCATCGCGATCAAACTTGACGCCGCGCATGCGCAGCTTTGGCAGACAAATCTGAAGCCGTTTTTTCCGTCGGGAAGTTTTGGTGAATCTGGCGGCTGGTTGTTCTTTAATTCAATTGCAAACGCGGCAACCTTGCAGAACTCAGTCTTTGAAACAATTTCACAGCATAACAGCGCATGGCTCACGCTGGACCTGAACTGGCCGCGCCTCGCGCAATGGTATCCTGATTTGAAATCGCTGGGTTTGCCGGAAACGCAATTCACCGTGACCGCGCCGGATGACAATTTGCGTATCAACGGCAAATTTTATTTTCCCGAAAATCTGGCGATGAACCTTGAGCCGTGGCGCGTGCCGACGAATTCATTGCACCAGCCGTTTGTGAGTTTTACCGCCGTGCGTGGGTTTGCGACGTGGTTCGCGGCGCAGTCGTGGGCGCAGGCTTATCAAATTTCGCCGACGCCGAATCAGTTTTTCACCTGGGCGATGGCGCAGATTCCGTATCAGACTTTTGCGGCGGTGCCCGTGGCGGACGTGGCGAGTGCGTTGGCGCAGGCTTACGCGCGCTTGGAACCCATAGTTCAGCCGCAAGGCGGGGCACCAGGAATGTTTCTGGGGGCGTCCAAACTCACGTTGACGAACAATGAAATTACTCTCACCGGCGTGCCGTTCGTCTCGCCGTTCATGCGTGCAACCAAAGCGTCGTCGGGACAATTTCTTTTAGCCGGAGCATTTCCGAACACGCCGCGTTCCAAACCGCTGCCGCCGGAATTGTTCCAACGTCTCACGGAAAAGAACCTCGTGTTTTACCATTGGGAAATCACGGCGGAACGATTGCCGACCGCGCTGAATTTGAGCCAGCTTGGCTTCGTAATCACTTCTCACCGGCAGCTTGGCGGTGAATCAGCAGCGATGAAATGGATTCAAAAAACTGCGCCAAAGCTTGGCAATACCGTCACGGAAATTGTTCAGACGGGTCCGGCAGAAATGACTTTCACGCGTAAGTCGCCAGGTATTTTCACTGCCGTCGAAATGCTGGCGTTGGGTCACTGGCTGGAAGCGCCGAATTTTCCCGGCTGCGATTTGCGGCTGCCACCACGTTCAGCCTTGAAAAAATTTCACCCGCACCCGCCCGCCGCGCTGCCTGCGCCGTCCAAATAATTTCATGCTTAAACTTGGCGTAAACATTGACCACGTCGCCACAGTGCGCGAGGCGCGTTACCGTGACCGTGGATTTGGCGAGCCAGATCCGGTCGCGGCGGCGCGCATTTGCGAGGCTGCGGGTGCGCATGGCATCACGGCACATCTGCGCGAAGATCGTCGGCACATTCAAGACCGCGACGTCTGGAAATTACGCGAAGTTGTCCAGACGCGGTTGAATCTCGAAATGGCCAACGCGCCGGAGATTGTTGAAATCGCTTTGAAACTAAAGCCTGAAATCGTTTGTCTCGTGCCGGAGAGACGACTGGAAGTGACGACGGAAGGCGGACTCGATGTGGTCGCGGCGGAAAAATCTTTGACCGACACGCGCCAAAAAATGAACGACGCGGGCATCGAAGTGAGCCTATTCATCGCGCCAGATGAAAAGCAAATTGCCGCCGCCGCACGCACCGGTAGCCAGTTGATTGAGTTGCACACGGGAACTTTTGCTGAACATTTTACGGATAAAAAAAAGTGTGCGGCGGAATTGCAGCGTCTCATCGCTGGCGCGGAACAGGCGCATGCGCTTGGTCTGAAAGTGAACGCCGGCCACGGCTTGAATTACGAAAATCTCGCGATGCTTTTCCGTGTGCCGCATCTGGTGGAATTAAACATCGGCCACAGTTTGGTGAGTCGCGCGATCTTCGTCGGAATGGAAACCGCCGTAAAAGAAATGCTGGCAGCGATGAAAAATTACGGTGCGTAACACCGTTGCGTTAGGAATTTTTCAGATTCAAATTTGGCACGAGCGACGGCGCTTGAGCAAAGGCTCGCGGAAAATATTTTCTTCCAAAAAATTGCCACGCAGTTTCGATGGTGATTGCCGCTGCCACAGCGTAACCCGCGCCAAGTATCGCCCCCGCCAAGACGTCGCTCGGAAAATGCACGCCGTTGTAGATGCGGGAAAACGCCACGCCGAGCGCAAGCGGCAGCATGAACCACAGGCTACGCCGGTAAAATAAAAATAGCGTCATGGTGGCAGCGAACCAGTTCGCAGCGTGCGCCGAAGGCATGCTATTGTGGCTGCCTTTGTTAGCCGCCATGTCTACGCCGTCGGCGTTGATTTCGGGCGGAATGTAGCCTTTGCCGACGATGCCAAACAGTCGCGCTTCCGGCAGCGTGACGAATGGTCGAGCGCGGTGGACTGCTTGCTTGAGCGGGTTGCAAATCAGTCCGTCATTGGTCGCGACGATAAAAAGCGTGAACACCATGCATAGTCGTAATCGGCGGTTGCCAAAGATGAAGAGAACAAGGCCGGTCGCGATTGCGGTTAATAAAAACGGGGTCTTTACGCCGTTACTGCCGCTCAAGACGGGCATGAGCCAGTCGAAGAACGGATTGACGAGCGACCGGTTGAAAAATAAAAACAGGTCGGTGTCGAGTGTTTGCAGCCAGTGCATCGCGGGAAAGGTAGCGGGAAAAAGGAAGTTGGAAAACTGAATTGCGCGCGGCAATTATTTCGGCTGAATTGGCGGGAAATTGATTTGTTCCTTCACTTCAAAACGGAACATCCGCTTTTGCATCCAGCGCACGGCGAACAAATCATAAATTGTGACAAACAGCCGGTTCATCACGCCGTAATTGCTCTGGCCGGTGAGCCTCGTGTGGTGGCTGATGGGGATTTCCGTGACGACAAAACCTTCGATGCGGAACAGCGTGGGCATGAAGCGGTGCATGCCTTTAAAAAATTTTAGTCGCGCGGCGCATTCGTGTTTGAAGATGCGATAGCCGCAGGCGGAATCGCTGACGGTTTCGTGCGTGATGCGATTGCGAATGCCATTGGCAATCTTGGAAGAAACTTGGCGCACCCAGGAATCGCCCTGCGCGCGTGCGGCGACGCGCGAGCCACAGACGCAATCGCTGTTTCCATTTTGAATCGCTTCCAGAAAGCGCGGCAGTTCGCGTGGATGATTTTGCAAGTCGGCGTCCAACGTAGCGATGTAGCGTCCGGTCGCAGCTTGAATACCCGCCCACACAGCGGCGGATTGGCCGCAGTTGCGATTCAGCCGCACGGCGCGGATGCGCTTATCTTCAGCACCGAGCTTTTGAAGGATGTTCCAAGAATCATCACGGCTGACATCGTCGGCGATGACAATTTCGTAGGAAATTTTCAGTGGTTCGAGCGCCTCGCGGATGGCGGTGACGAGCGGAATCAGGTTGCCCTGTTCGTTGAAACAAGGTGCGACGACGCTTAAAATGGGCGCTTCACTCATGCTTAATACTCAACGAGCGAACGCACAGGAAAGTTTGGCAAATGCTTGCGGCCATCAAGAAATTTCAGCTCGATGAGAAAGACGATTTCTAAAATATTTCCACCAAGTTTTTGCACGAGTGAGGCAGCCGCGCCAGACGTGCCGCCGGTCGCAAGCAAATCATCCACAAGCAGCACGCGCGCGCCGGGTTTGATGGCGTCGGTGTGGAGGGCGACGGTCGCGTGACCGTATTCGAGCGCGTAATCTTGTTCAATCGTGGTGAAAGGTAATTTGCCTTTTTTGCGGACGGGCACAAATCCGGCTTTTAGTTTGGTCGCTGCGGCGGCGGCAAAAATAAATCCGCGCGCGTCAATGCCGACGACGGCGTCAATGCTGCCGGGCGTAAAGCGTTCCGTGAGCAAATCAATCGCACCAGCGAACAAGCGCGCATCGGCGAGCACGGGGGTGATGTCTTTGAACTGAATACCCGGTTTCGGAAAATCCGGGACGTTACGGATGGCGGCGGCGATTTCAGCGGCGGTTACGGGCTGCGGCATAATTCAGACTTCCTTGGCTTTAGACTTTTCGAGTTTCTCAATCATCTTGCGGAGCTTGCGCAAGGCGAGATTTTGAATCTGGCGGACGCGTTCGCGCGTGACGCCAAATTTTTCGCCAACTTCTTCGAGCGTTTTTTCGTTACCGCCGTCGAGTCCGAAGCGGAAGCGCAGAATCGTGGCTTCGCGGTCATCGAGATGTTTGACCATGTCCTGCAACATGCCGGTCACGGTCTTGTCTTCGAGTTCGTCGTAAGGATTAACGGCCCGGTCGTCTTCGACCATTTCGGAATATGTATTGGAATTATCATCGCCGACGGGCGCGTCGAGTGACGCGGGGCGAATGGATGCGGTGCGCATCTGTGAAACGCGCGCGGCGGTCGTGCCGAGTTCGGCGGCCAATTCTTCGTCGGTGGGCTCACGGCCAAATTCTTCCTGCAACTTCATCGCCGTGCGGCGCATCTTGGAAATTTTATCCACTAGATGAACCGGCAGACGAATCGTCTTGGACTGATTTGCCAATGCGCGTTTAATCGACTGCTTAATCCACCACGAACCGTAAGTGGAAAGTTTTCCGCCCTTGGCCGGATCAAAACGCTCGACGGCTTTCATTAAGCCGATGTTGCCTTCAGAAATTAAATCCAGCAGCGGCAGGCCAATGCCTTCGTAGTCGCGCGCGATTTTTACGACGAGGCGCAGGTTCGCCTTAATCATGTGTTCGCGCGCTTTTTTGTCGCCCTTTTTGATTTTGGCGGCGAGCTCGATTTCTTCCTGCGGCGTGAGCAATTTTACCAGACCGATTTCACGGAGATAAAGTCGGATGGAACTATCGCCATCCATGCGCTCGGCTTCGCGGCGAAGAAACTGCGTCGTATCGCCCTCGGCCGGTTTGGTGACCGGTAAATCCGAGGGAACCGTGATAGGCGGCGACGGCGGGGTAACGATGGTTGGTTTGACGGGAACGGAAATTTTCTTTTTCCGCTGCACCGGCTTCGACTTGCGTTGAACTTTTTTAGCCGCCATGAATGCAAAAAGTTAAACGCGTGCCGCCAAGCCGCAAGCAAATTAACGCCATTTCCAACAACTCAATTCCGGCTGTCGCGCGCGGCCGTGATGTAATACAGCAGCGTCAAGAGCGAGCTGACGAGTGCGGCGACGTAGGTGAGCGCGGCGGCATCTAGAACTTTTGCTACACCCGCACGTTCGTCCTCGCGCACGAGGCCGAGTCGGAAAAGCTGGTTCTTCGCGCGATTACTGGCGTCGTATTCCACCGGCAAAGTGATGAGTTGAAAGAAGGTGATAATGCCGAACACGACGATGATAATGGGCAACATCGTTTTCATTAGGCTCATGCCCATGATCCAACCGGCGAGCATAATTATGCCGTAAGCCGCGCTGGAAAACTGCGTGACCGGCACGAGCGCCATGCGCAAATTCAACATCGCGTAAGCCGCCTGATGTTGCAACGCGTGACCCGCTTCGTGCGCCGCCACGCCCACAGCGGCAATGGAATTGCCGTGGAAATTATCAGACGACAAAAACAGCGCGCGCTTGGTAGGGTCATAATGGTCGGTCAACTGACCTTCGACTTCTTCCACCGGCACGTCGTTGAGCCCAGCGTTGTCGAGGATTCGCCGCGCCGCCTGCGCGCCTGTGAGTCCAGATTCCACCGGCACTTGGCTGTATTTGCCGAACGCCGAATGCAATTTCATCTGCGCCCACAAGCCAATCAACAAGCCGGGCAGAAAAACGAACAACAAATAATTAAAATTCCACATCATAAAAATATTCCAGTCAGTGAATGGACAGCGGTGTTAAAAAATTATTCAAACTTGCGATCAATAACTGCCGCCAGTCCAGCCGGTGTTTTCGCTCCAGGACGCCCAACGGACATCGCCACTCTGGCCGGTGTCTTCACCAAGCGCGCCCAGTTCCCGATTGTCACCTTGCAACTTGGCATACATGAGCGCCTGCTGATAGTCCTGATATGCCTGCACATTGCCGACGTAAATGCGGTTGTGCGCCGGATCAGGAAAAACGTAGTAAGTTTTGCCGTTCAACTTGGCCACGCTCAATTTATCCGCCGGCAACGTTTTGAGGTGTTGCGACTGTTGGTCGGTGTTGGCTGCGACCGTTTTAAAACCGGCTTGAACTAGCATTTGCTCCGTGTGTTTCGTGGTGGCGCAACCGCTGACCAGCGCGAGCAATAGAATGACGCCAAGGAATAAAAAAGAGTTCAGGATTTTTTTCATGATTAAGTTTTTTACATTATCGCCAGCTGAATTTTGGAGTCAATCTTCCGGCGTGTCCAAGTGTTTGCCTGGCGGCAAGTCGGCAAATTTCTCGAAGTGTTCTGGCTTGAGCGGTTCGGAAATAGCGTGTTCGGCATTCAGCCATTTACCGAGGTCAACCAGCTTGCAGCGGTGGGAACAGAACGGCCCGTATTTTCCCGCGAACCAGTCGCCGGACTTCTTGCAGGTCGGGCATTTGACAGGGCGCATGGGCTACTGGGTTTCGATGGCGATCTGTTTGAGGTCGGCGACAATATTAGTCGCATCCGCTTCGGTCACGCCGGCATCGGTGAGGATTTTTTCCACGTCATCGAGCAGTGCCTGCGTCTGCGTCGCGGAAAGATGCGCGCCGTTGAACAACGCATGAAAGTCGCGCGCCAGCTTGGCGTTTTGCGCGGTCAATTTTTTATTTCCGCTCGTGGCGGTAATCCAATGTCCGGCCAGTTTTCTGATGGAAGCCGTCGCAGCTTTTTTATCGTGCGCCGCTGCCGCTGAAAGGTGGGTCATCAACGAGGCGCGCTGTTCCGCTCCGGCTTGCGCGTCTGCCGCATGATTGATGGCGTCCAAGTCCGCACGCAAATCAGCAATGTTTTGCAGTATGGCCACGAGCGCGGGATCGGTTGGCGGTGCTTGCGGCGCGGCTGGGGATTGCGGCTGTGCGGGGGTGATGCCTTGCTGCGCGTCGCTCTGGCTCACGTCGCGTTTGGCCTGCTGTTTGCCGAGATAGTAATTCACATCGGCCAGTGCGCTGCCCACAAATGCTAGCAACACGGTCAGGACGACGAACAACTTCATAACGAATCTAATTTAGTTCGCAACGGCCGGATGGTTTTTGCCGAGCAGCGAAATGTAATCCAGCAGAATTTGCTGGGCTTCGTCGAGCTGCGGGTCAAACGGCGGCGGCGATTTTTTATCGGCAACAGCCTTCATCGTCAGGTTGGATTTGGTGGAGCTGGTCGAAAGCGTGTAAGTTGAGTTGGGCGTCGCGTTGGTCGTGCTTGTGCTCGTGACGGTGTTTGTTTCCGCCTTCGCGCCGGCTTCCACCAATCCCGGCAGTTCGGAATTTTTCACGGTGATGTCATAAACTTTAGCGCCTTCTAGCTTGCGCGCCGAACGCTCTGCGTCGCGCACTTTGCCTTGCAGAAACGCGCGTTCGTGCTCCTTGAGCGCGTCGTGTTCGTTGATGGTGGCAGTCTTCTCGGATTGCGATTTCAGAAATTGTTCAATGTCCTGTTTGACGTAGAGAAAATCCTGATTCGTCGCGACGCGTTCGTCGGAACGTGCCTTAAGCGTGGCGAGATACGGTTGAACGAGGTTGAATTTCTCGTAGTTCGCCGGCTGAATCGTGTCCCACGGCAACGGGTTGTCGAGCGATACTTCACCTACCTGCGTGGAATAATCTAGCACGTCCGGCAAAACGATGTCCGAGGCGACGCCCTTGAGTTGTGTGGACGCGCCGCTCACGCGATAAAATTTGCGGATGGTAATTTTAATCGTGCCGGGATCGTTCGATGCGCCTTTGTCCGACGAAAGCATAAACGGCTTGAGCGGATTCAAATTTTGCACTGTGCCTTTGCCGTGCGTGGAGCTATCGCCAACCACAATCGCGCGGCCGTAATCCTGCAACGCAGCCGCCGCGATTTCTGAGGCAGACGCGCTGAAGCGATTGATCATCACAACGAGCGGGCCGTCGTAAAGTTGCGTTGGGTCAGGATCAGAGTCCGCCTGCACCGCACCGTCAGGATTGCGCGCGAGGACCACCGGACCATCTTTGATGAACAACCCAGTAAACTTAATCGCTTCTTCGAGCGAGCCGCCTGGATTCGTGCGCAGGTCAATGATGATGCCGGAAACCTTTTCCGCCTTCAGTTTGTTGATCAGCTTCGCCACATCTGCGGTAGTGCTCTTCGGCGTGGTGCTGCCGTCATTACCGAGATTGACCGTCGCGTAAAACGACGGCAGGTCAATGATGCCGATGCGTTTTCCATCGGGCAGCTCAATCAACTTTGCTTTCGCCTCGGAATCTTCCAATTTGATTTCATCGCGAATGAACGAGACGACCTTGCGCGCGCTGCGGTCAGCCACTGGACTGATTGTCAAACGGACTTCCGTGCCTTTTGTGCCGCGAATTTTCTGGACGACTTTCTCCAGCTCCATGTCCACGACATCCACGGGCGGTTGATTGCTTTGCGCGACGGCGATGATGCGATCTTTCTCGAAAACTTGTTTACTCTTGGCCGCCGGACCGCCGGGCACGAGGGAACGAATCGTGCAATAGCCATCGTCCTCCGACAGTTGCGCGCCGATGCCGAACAGCGAGAGATTCATGCCGATGGAAAAATCCTGTGCGTGCGGCGCGCTGAAATAATCCGAGTGCGGATCGTAAGCGTGCGCGAGACCGTTGAGATACGTTTGCAACACACCTTCGTTGTCCCAGTTCGTCGTCATCTGCAAGTTCCACCGGTAATGCCGTTCCAGCGTGGCGGGAATATCCTTCGTCGCATCCGCTGGCAGCTTCACGATGAAACTGTCATTGGTCTGGATGATTTCGCGGGACAATTTTTCCTGCAAATATTCGTAGCGCAACCGTTGCCGCCAGAGCGCCTTCGCTTCGTCCAAATTTGCCGGATACGGCGCATGACGGCGGTCGAGAACAATTTTTTCGTCGGCGTTGAATTTGAATTTATCGTGTTCCAGCAAATCCATCACATACGCATCATGCTGCTGGATGCGCTCGGCATAACGGTCATAAACCGCAAACGCAGGCGTCAAATCTGCCGTGCCGTGTTCGAGTGTGAGCTTGTCGAGATTGGTCCGGTAAATGTCAAATTCCGCGAGGTCGCTCTGGAGGAAATTTTCGTGGCGCGGGTCGAGGGAATTAATGTAGCCATCAAAAAACTTCTCCGACAATTGTTCATCCAGCGGACGCTGGGAATAATGATACGTCTCCAACAAACGCGCCGCGACGTAGGCGGTGTGCGAATCGCTCGGGCCGGGTTTCAGGCTCGTCGCGGGCAGCGCTGGCAGGGCGGGGGCGTCAGGCTTATCCGTCTTGCAGCCGGCCCAGATGGCCAACGCGACGGCAGGAATAAATAGCAGTAGAAAAAATTTACGGGCGCGGTGCATGGTGATTGGCATGGACACAATTTGACCGAGCATAAACAAATCCGTTCAGTGGGGAAATTAAATTGCACAGTTTTTTCCAATAAACCGGAACTTCGTCGCAAGTTTTTTTGGCAGTCTGGCCGGTAAATATGTTAAACATGGCGTGTGAAATGTTTTTGGATAATTGCCCTGCTGGCTTTGCTTAACGCGAGGCTAGTCGGGGCGGCTGAACTTGCCGCGACCAACCAGATGCCTTCGACCGTCCACGATTTGATGGAGCAATCCGGTTTAGCCAATGCGCAAAGCAATACGGATATCGCGGCGTCGGATGCCAATTCGCTTCGCAATCTGCCGCCCATCAAAAAAAGCAGTTGCGTCCGCTGGAGCGTCCTGTTCCCAAATCCGGCTGGAGCTTTTGGAAAAGTTTTGGGGTCAAATACGTTCACCACAATCATGATCCGATGATCGCGCTTGCGCCCGCGCCAATCACGCCCTATTCCGCGCTGGCGCAGTTCGAATATGACGTCACCTATTCCTTCGATTTTTAGTCTGGCGTCGAGGTGAAGCGATTTTTGAACGAAAAGCGGATTGCCTTTGTCGGTTGAATCCAGAATTATGCTCCTTCGCAAATCAATTGTATGAAAAAAATTATTTTTGGAACTGTCATCAGCTTGGGCCTCGCCTCCGTCGTTTTGGCCGAGGGAACAAATGTGTTGAGCGATGAAAAATCGCGCGTCAGCTACGCCATCGGCATGATGCTCGGCCACAACTGGCAGCAACAGGGCTTGGACATCGATGCGAATGTCGCGGCCAGTGCCATTAAATCCATCCAGACCGGCGGCACGACGTTGCTCACGCCGGAGCAGGCGCAACAGGTGCTCACCAGCTTCCAGCAAGAATTCCGCACCAAGAAAACGGCCAAGAACAAAGCGGACGGCGAAGCTTTCCTTGCGGCCAACAAAAATAATCCCGGCGTTCAGACGCTGCCGGACGGTCTGCAATACATCGTTTTGACCAAAGGCACGGGCGCGTTGCCCACGCCGAACGACACCGTCACGGTGAATTACAAAGGCACGCTGATTGACGGCACGGAGTTCGACAGCTCCTACAAACGCGGTCAGCCCGCTCAGTTTCCCGTCACCGGCGTCATTCACGGCTGGACCGAAGCGCTGTTGAAAATGCCCGTCGGCTCTAAATGGAAATTGTTCATTCCGTCCGAGCTCGCTTACGGCGAACAGGGCAACCGCAGCATTGCGCCCAACTCCGCTTTGATCTTCGAAGTCGAATTGCTCGATGCCAAAACGCCCGCGCCGGCTGCGCCGCTTACGAGCGACATCATCAAAGTTCCAAGCGCCAGCGAAATGAAAAACGGCGCCAAGATCGAAGTCATCAAGCCCGAGGACGCCGCCAAGGCCGCCAACGGCGCGAAGTAATCGGTCGCGGCGATTGAACGTCGCGGGGTTGGCTGTGTCCATTTCATGACTATGAGATTGACCAGGACATTCGCCGGGCTGGGCGTGGCTGCGTTCGGCGCGGCGCTTTTTGCGGTGGCCGTGCATTTCACCGCCCGCGCCGCCGAGAGCATTCCGACTTTCTGCATTGATTCCACTCCCGCGAATCGCGATGCCGCGAGCTTTGCCGGTGTCGTCAAGAAAACCGCTCCCAGCGTCGTCAACATTTACACCGCGCGCTTCGTCAAGGAACGTCCCAATCCGTTTTTCAACGACCCGATCTTCCGGCAATTTTTTGGTAATCAGTTTGCCGGTGACGACCGCGAACGCACGCGCAAAGAGCAAAGCCTTGGCTCCGGTGTCATCGTTTCCTCGAACGGTTACATCGTCACCGCTAACCACGTGGTCGCCGGCGCGGATCAAATCAAGATTTCCATCGCGGGCAACAAAACCGAATCCAACGCGCGGCTCATCGGGCGCGATGAATTGACCGACGTCGCTGTGCTCAAGATTGACGGCGAACATTTCCCCGCCGCCACGCTTGCCGACAGCGACCAGTTGGAAGTCGGCGATGTCGTGCTCGCCATCGGCAATCCTTTTGGCGTCGGTCAGACCGTGACCAAAGGCATTGTCAGCGCACTCGGTCGCAGCGTCGGTTTCAACGGCTACCAAAATTTCATCCAGACTGATGCCGCCATCAATCCCGGCAATTCCGGCGGCGCGTTGATTGATGCGCAAGGCCGGCTCGTCGGCATCAACACCGCCATCATCAGCGGGAGCGGCGGCAATCAAGGCATCGGTTTTGCCGTTCCCGTCAACATGGCGCGGCGCGTTCTCCAGCAACTCATCACCACGGGAAAAATCCGGCACGGTTATCTCGACGGCGTCAGTCTGCAGGACATCGACGGCAATCTTGCGAAGGAATTTGCTTTGCCCGATGAAAACGGCGTGTTGATCGGCGATGTCGCCGCTGATTCGGCGGCGGCCAAGTCTGGCCTGAAATCCGGCGACGTTATCACCGCCGTCAATGGTCGCGTTGTCGCCGATGTCAACAGTCTGCAACTTATCGTGTCCGGCTGCGAACCTGGTTCGCCGGCCGCGCTCAAAATCTTTCGCGACGCCTCGATTAAAATAATTCCGGTCACGCTCGGCGAACTTGTCACCAGCAGCGCCGTGGATGCACAGAAAAATTCCGACACCGTCACCACCACCGCATTCAAGACCGACGCGCTGGACGGCGTGACCGTGGCGGATTTTGAGCGCACCGTGCGCGTCCAGTTGCGCCTGCCGGACAATGTTCAAGGCGCGATTGTCACGCAGCTCGACCGCGATTCCAACGCCGCCGATGCCGGACTGAAACCCACGGACATCATCACGGAAATCAATCATCAGCCCGTGAAAAATTCTGCCGACGCCGTGCGCCTCTGCAAAGCCGCCAAGAGCGATCAAATCCTCCTGAAAATCTGGCGACCCGCTTTGGCTGGCACGCGCTTCTTGAGCGTGGACAACGCCAAGCGTCCGAAATGAAACGGTGGCCAGTGGCAAGTTGTTGGTGGCAGTTTGCGGCTGGCGAATGATTGAACTTCCTGTTTTCAAGCTGTAACGTGTGATTCACAAATGGCTGCCCAATACAAAGATTATTACCAGACCCTCGGCGTGCCGCGCACTGCGACCGCTGATGAACTAAAAAAATCCTTCCGCAAACTCGCGCGCGAATTTCATCCTGACGTCGCGAAAGACAAGAAGCGCGCCGAAGAAAAATTCAAGGACATCAACGAGGCTTACGAGGTGTTGTCTGACGCCGACAAGCGCAAGAAATACGACGAGCTCGGCGCGAATTGGAAACAGGGTGCCGACTTCCGTCCGCCACCCGGCCACGGCGGTTTCGGGGGCGGCCAGCCGTTTCGCGGTGGCGCGGGCCGCGGCGGCGGCGGTGTGGAATTTGAATTTCAAGGCACCGGCTTCAGCGATTTCTTTGAACAGATGTTCGGCGGCCAACGGCGCGGCGGCGGCGCGAGCATGCGCGGCGGTTTTCCCGGCGGCCAAGTGGAAGAACCCAGTCGCGACATCGAAGGCGACATCATGGTCACCCTCGAAGAAGCCAAGGCTGGCTCCGTCCGCACCGTCACCGTGCGGCACGAGAACCGCACCGATTCGCAGCAAGTCAAGATTCCCGCCGGCATCACCGAGGGCCAGAAACTCCGCATCGCCGGACGCGGCGAGAACGGCGGCGATTTGTATCTGCGCGTTCGCCTCGCCAAACATCCCGACTTTGAAGTGGACGGCCACAACCTCATTTACGAACTCGAACTTGCGCCGTGGGAAGCCGCGCTCGGCGCGGAGATCGCCGTGCCCACGCTCGACGGCAAAGTGAATATCAAGATTCCCGCCGGCACCGCCAGCGGCCAGAAACTCCGCGTGCGCGGACGCGGCCTCGGCAAAACCGGCGACCTGATTGTCGCCACCAAAATCGTTGTGCCTGCAAAAATCTCTGACGTCCAAAAGAAATTGTGGGAACAACTCGCCAAGGAATCGAAGTTCAATCCGCGCGATTAAACAGTTTCACGCCAAGACGCCAAGGTCGAAGACGTAAACGCCGCTGCCCGGTGCGCTGACAACAGCTTGGCGTTTCAAATTACTTCACCGGCACGGGCCAGTCGCTGGACCAGTCAATTTTGCCGAGGGCGAGGCGGGAGCGGCCGCTGGTTTGGGCATCGTAATAATGGTAGCTGAACCAAGTGGTGTCGCCTTCGCGCAGGATGCCGATGTGGCCGGGGCCGATGTAGGGTCCGTGGCTGCGCAAGAAGGGTGAGCCGCCGCCGTCGGTCAAGGCGTGGCCGTCGCGGTCGCGATACGGTCCGGTGATTTTCTTGGCGCGCCCGACGCGGACTTCGTAGGTGCTATTCGTGCCTTTGCAACATTCACCCCAATTGACGAAGAGGTAATAGTAATTGGCGTGATGCGTCAGGCACGCGGCTTCGATGGAATGGTTCCACGCGAGGTGGTAGAGCGGAGCGTTGGTGGAAAAACGGAGGCCGGTCCGGGGATTGAGTTCGGTCAGGAATATTCCCTGCCAGTAGGAGCCGAAGGCGAGCCAGAGTTTGCCGTCGGTATCGAGGAGGGCGCTGGGGTCAATCGTGTTGTAGGCGCTATGTTTGATTGAATGAATGACTTCGCCGTGGTCGGTCCAAAGGAAATTGGTGGCGGTGTCGTCGAGCGTGGGATTGGTGGCGAGGCCGATGGCGGAAGTTTGTGTGCTCGGCAGCGAAACGGAATAATAAAGAAAAAATTTACCCTGCACGCGGACGATGTCCGGCGCCCAAATTTGACCATCGAAGCCGGCCTCGCCATTGGTCGTCAATGCCGGCGGCGTGGCGAAAACGGGATCGCCCATCGTCCAGTTGATTAAATCGGTGGAGGATTTGGTGCGGATGCCGGGGCCGGTGCCAAAGATGTAAAACCGCGCGCCGTCCCGCACAATGGTGGAGGGGTCGTGGATGAAGGTCTGGCCGGATAACGCCAGCGGCGTGAAATTAGTTTCGCCGCCCTGAGCGGTCAAAGCCGAAATTGCTGCGATCGTGAAAATGAAAATAGCCCGCATGAACGGCGATTAAGCCAGAGCGTGCGGGCGAAGGAAATTACGAAATGCGGTGGCCGCTTACTTTTTGGCGACCGGCTTGACCGCCTTGATGGAGACGGCGAGGCGGGATTTCTTACGGTTGGCCGTGGGGCGGGAGATCGCACCAACTTTGACGGCCTTGTCGTAGGCGGAGTGGACGCCAGGGAGAAGCTTGACGGCTTCTTCGGTTTTGCCGGCGACGACGGCGGCGCGGAATTCTTTTTCGGTGCGGCGCAACTTGGATTTGACGCTGCTGTTCTGGAGGTTCTTGCGCTGGCTGTTACGCATCCGGCGTTCGGCTGACTTCGTGTTCGGCATAATTTATAAAACGATCAATTGATTTGCTAAAGAGCCGCAAAGCCTAGTGAAACGCGGCGGAATGTCAACGGCGAAAACGAGCGTGAACTCGCTGTATCATCCCGCTTTACTTTTGGGCGGCGGGCTGCTTGTTTGTGGGGAAGTATTTCTGCAAACATCCGGCATGAACCAACCACTCCGCATTCTGCATCTGGAAGATAATCCGGAGGATTCCAAGCTGGTGTGCGATCAACTCGCGCACGAGGGAGTTTCAGCCAACGTCACGCTGGCGACCGGGCGCGATGAGTTCACCACCTTATTGACGAAGGAGAAATGGGATTTGATTCTGGCGGATTTCCGGTTGCCGGATTTCACCGGCATCGAGGCGCTACGGTTGGTGCGCGCAAAATTTCCGACGACGCCGTTTATTTTACTGTCCGGCACGATTGGTGAATTAGCGGCGATTGAAAGTCTCAAGGCGGGCGCGACAGATTACGTCCTCAAACAAAATCGCGAGCGGTTGCCGTCGTCCATTTTGCGCGCCGTGGCCGAGGCGGCGGAACGGTTGCGGCGCGAACTGGCGGAATCAGAATTGCGCCAGAGCGAAAAACAATACCGGCTGCTCTTTCATGGTAACCCGCACCCGATGTGGGTGTTTGATCTGGAAACACTGGCGATTGTCGAAGTCAACGAATCGGCCATCACGCATTACGGATTCAGCCAGAAAGAATTTCTGACGATGACGCTGGTGGATCTGCGGGTGGCGGAGCGCGACCGGCACGATAATAATTCCGTCTGGGACGCCGAGAGTCAGGGCATTGTGTGGCGGCATCGGCACAAGAGCGGACGCGCGATGGACATGGAAGTGGTCTGGACGCCGCTGGCCTTCCGTGGCCGGTTATGCGCGCTGACGATGGCGACGGATGTGACGGATCGCCGCCGCACGGCGCATCACAACGCGGTATTCGGCAAGTTGAGCCATCAATTGAGCGCGGTGAGCATTCCGTCCACGGCGGGAATGTTCATCTGCGAGGCGGCGGATGAATTGTTTCGGTGGGACGATTTTGCGCTGGATTTGTTTGATGTGGAAAAGGACGAAGTGGTTTCGCTCCTGACCATCACGACCATCGAAGGCCAGCGCGTGGAGATTCCCTCGTCAACGCAACCGAAGACGGCGAACGCGCTGGTGCAACGCGTCATTGCGCGCGGGGCGGAATTAATTTCTGCTGATGAAACGGGCGACAAAGACGGCACGACAATGATTGCGCCGATTCGTAAAGGCGAAGTCGTCATTGGCGTGCTGTTCATCCAGAGCCGGATGTCGGGCAGTTACACACAAGCAGATTTGCACACGCTGCAAACTTTGGCCGACCAATGTAGCGGTGCGCTCGAACGTATTCGCGCGGAAGAAGAATTGCGCCACAGCCAGCGGCGGTTTCGCGAATTGTTTGAGAATTCGCCCGACGCCATTTTCGTAGAGGACTTGCAGGGCAACGTGCTGGATGCCAACCGTGCCGCTTGCACCTTGCACGGTGTGGAACGCAACTGGCTCATCGGCAAAAACGCCATTGAGGAACTCGTGCCGGCCGAGCGCCGCGAAAAAGCGCGGGAAGAATTTCATAAGCTGGCCAACGGGCAAATTTCTTGGATTGAAAGCGAAAGCCGTCGCGCCGACGGGCGTTCCGTGCCGGTGGAAATTCGCGTGGTGCGCGTGGAATTTGAAAACCAGCCCGCCTTGTTGTTTCACGTTCGCGACATCACCGAGCGGCTCGCGGTGGAAACGGCGCGGCGCAGTTCGGAAACTTTATTTCGCTCCGTCTGGGATAATTCACTTGACGGCATGCGGCTTACGGATGAGAGCGGCAGCATTGTGGCGGTGAACGAAGCGTTCTGTATTTTGGTTGGACTGCCAAGTCGCCAACTTGAAGGCAAACCGTTTACGATCATTTACGATGGACACGCGGACTGGGAGAAAATGCTGCTGGCGCACCGCGAAAATTTCCTGTCGGGCAAGCTGACGGGCAAGCGTGCAAAAGATTTCACGCTGCACGACGGTCGGACGGTGACGTTTGAAATCACCGACTCCTATGTCGAACTCGGCGGTCGGCCGCGCCTCTTGTTGAGTTTGTTTCGCAACATTACCGAGCAGAAAAAATTGGAAGAACGATTGCGCCAGTCGCAGAAGATGGAAGCCATCGGGCAGCTTGCTGGCGGCATCGCGCATGACTTCAACAATATTCTCACCGTCATTCTTGGCCATGCGACGTTGCTCACGATGCAGTCGCTTGATCCGAAGGCGCTCGTCTCCGCGCAGCAAATCAAACAGGCGTCCGAACGCGCCGCCGGCCTCACGCGGCAACTGCTCGCGTTTGGCCGCAAGCAAGTCGCCAGCCCGCGTCCGATTGACTTGAACCAACTCGTGAGCGGCATGTCCGAAATGATTGACCGGTTGCTCGGTGAGGACGTGACGCTGCAAATTAATTTCAGTGGCGAGTCAGCCGTTGTAGAAGCTGACCCCGGCATGGTGGAACAAGTTTTGTTGAATCTCTCGGTCAATTCCCGCGACGCGATGCCGCGCGGCGGGCAGCTCACCATTCGCGTGAGCCGTCGCGAAATTGATAGCAACTACGCCGCCTCAGTCTTGGATGCCCGTCCTGGCAGCTTTGTGTGCATCAGCCACTCCGACACCGGTTGCGGCATTCCGCCGGAAAATTTAACGCGCATTTTTGAGCCGTTCTTCACCACCAAGGAACTTGGCAAGGGAACTGGCCTCGGTCTCGCAACCGTCTTCGGCATCGTCAAACAACATCACGGCTGGGTGCAGGTTGAGAGCGTGTTGGATAAAGGCACAGTCTTTCATGTTTTTCTGCCCGCGACCAATGCGCCGGTGACTTCACCGGAACATACCGATACGCAACTGCGTCAGCGCGGTGGCACCGAAACCATTCTTGTCGTCGAGGACGAACGCGACTTGCGCGACTTCGTGTCCCGCGAACTTCGTCGCCACGGCTACCGCATTTTTGAAGCCGTGGATGGCCCCAGTGCGTTGCAGATTTGGGCGCAATACAAAGACGAAATCAAACTTGTCTTCACCGATGTCATCATGACCGGCGGCATGAATGGACGCGAAGTGGCACAAAAAATTTGGGCGGATAACCCGAAGATGAAAGTGATTTTCACCAGCGGTTACGGTGCCGATACGCTGGGCAAAGATTTCAAACTCGACCCCGGCATCCAGTATCTGCAGAAACCTTATTTGCCGCAGACGCTCACAAAAACCATCCGCAACTGTCTCGACACCAAGTTGGATTAATTTTAGTTTTTAATTTTAAGTTCCCGCCGGGCAACTTAAAATCAGTGCAGAAATTTTAACACATGATTATTGCGCCCTCACTCCTCGCCGCTGATTTCACCCGACTGGGCAAGGAAGCCGCGCGCGCCGAAAGCGCCGGTGCCGACTGGCTGCATCTCGACATCATGGACGGCCAGTTTGTGCCGAACATTTCTTTTGGACCGGCAGTCGTCGCGGCGGTTCGTCCGCACGCCAAAAAACTTTTTTTCGACGTTCACCTCATGTGCGGCAAACCGGAAATTTTATTGGAACCATTCGTCAAAGCCGGCGCTGATCAAATCATCATCCACGTTGAACTCGGTGAACAAGTCCTGCCGCTCATCTGGAAAATTAAACAACTCGGCAAAAAAGTTGGCCTCGCCGTCAATCCGCCCACCGCCATCACCGCTGCGCAGCCGTATCTAGACAAGATTGATTTGCTCCTCGTGATGACCGTTAATCCCGGCTTCGGTGGGCAAACATTCATTCACGAATGTCTGCCAAAAATCCAGCAGGCCGACGCGTGGCGGCGTGAACGCAGATTAAATTACCGTCTCGAAGTGGACGGCGGCATCAATAATCAAACCGTCGCCGAATGTGCCCGCGCCGGTGCGGATACGTTTGTGGCAGGAACCAGTTTGTTCGGCGCGCGCAGTCTGAAAACCGCCATCACCAAGATGCGGAAAATTGCGCACGACAACGATCCCGCGTTGGCCGATTTAAAAGTTCCATCCGTTTCCGACCCGGCGCTACTTTTATGAGCCAAATCCGATTTGGCACCGACGGTTGGCGCGCAGTCATTGCGGAGGATTTTACTTTTGCCAACGTCGCCCGCGTCGCACAAGCCACGGCTGATTTCTGGAAGTCAGAAATCTCGAATCCCAAGTCTAAAATTTTCCGGCGCGAACCCAAAGTAATCATTGGTTACGACCGCCGATTTCTCTCCGACCGATTCGCGCAAATCACCGCTGAAGTCTTCTCGGGAAATAATTTTCAGGTCATCCTCACGCCGGAGCCGACGCCGACGCCGTGCGTTTCCTACGCGGTAAAAAATCTTGGTGCAGTCGGCGGTGTGATGATTACCGCCAGCCACAACCCGCCAATCTTCAATGGATTCAAGTTGAAATCGCATTTCGGCGGCAGCAGCGACGAGGCGACATGCAAAGCTGTGGAAAATCTTTTGGATAAGAATCTGCCGCAACTAAAAACTAAAAATTCAAAACAAAAAACTGCCGACATCAGGCCGGCGCATTTTGCGGCGATAAAAAAACTCGTGGATTTCAAGTTGATTGCCAGATCCAAATTGCGCGTCGCACACGATGCGTTGTTCGGTGTCGGCGCGGGAGTTTTTGAAACGTTGCTTGCCAAAACGAATTGCAAAGTCACGACACTGAACGGTGCGCACGACATTTTGTTCGGTGGCATTTGCCCAGAACCGTTGCCGAAAAATTATGTGCTCAGCAGCGCGCAGTTGCGGCGCAATCCGCATGACATTTGTTTAGTAACCGATGGCGATGCGGATCGCATCGGCGCGATGGATGGTCGCGGCAAACCATTCACCAATCAGCAAGTCATCGCGATGTTGCTGCATCATCTCGTGCGCAATCGCGGCGGCCGCGGCGTGGTGACCAAAACTTTTAACACGACCGCGATGGTGGACAAAATGTGCGCCGCGTGGAATCTGCCGCTCACGGAAGTCGGTATCGGTTTCCGCTTTATCGCTCCGGAAATGATGAAGCCCGGCGCGCTGTTTGGCGCAGAAGAAAGCGGCTCGGTCGGCTTTGCGAATCACATTCCTGAACGCGATGGACTGGCGGCGGGCTTGTTTTTGCTGGAGATGCTGGCGATGGAAAAAATTTCCGTAAACAAGATTTACGCAAAACTGGAAAAGGAATTTGGCCCGCATCGTTACGCGCGATTTGACGCGCAATATCCATTGGAGAAACGCGCTGAGCTCATGGATATTCTCAAAACACATCCGCCAAAAAAACTTCTCGGCTCGCCGCTGGTGAAAGTGGATTCGCGCGATGGTGTAAAATTTGTTGCCGAAGATTCGACGTGGCTGATGTTGCGCGGTTCGGGCACGGAACCAGTGTTGCGCATTTACGCCGAAGCGAAGTCGGATGCGGATGCGCAAAAGCTTTTGAAGTTGGGCCGGTCGCTGTTGAAAAATTAAGACGCGAGCGAAAAATTATTTTTGCGCGGCGACAGTTTCCTCAACGCTGTCACCAATTCTATGGATAGCGGGTGGTGACTTTGTGTGGCACTTTGTTGCCCAATCCCGTGATTATTTTTGAACATGAAAGCGGCCGCTGCCGGACGGCTAATTTCAATTGCTGTGCCAGTTTCCTGACCGGCCTAATGCGTCGGGCGCGAGGCTGTTTTTTTGTTTTTAGTTTGATGAGTTGCTTGTTAATTCCGGGGCGGGCTTGGGGCGCGTTTGGCCTGACGACCAATTCCGATAATTATGCCGTGGACACCGGTGCCGGGCTCGTCTTTAAAGTTCGCCGCACGGACAATGGCGTGAGCACTCAGTCGGCGGGCGATTTGATGAGCCTGGTTTACAACGGCGTGGAATATCAGGATCAGTCGCGTGGCTCGCAGATCAATTCCGGCTTCGATTTTCTTTACGGCTATACGAATCTGGTTTCCGTTAGTGCCACAGTTTACGGAACCAATTACATTAAAATCACCGTCGTGGGTGGTGCGCCCGCAAGCGGGCAGGGGGTGTTGACGCATTATTATATTGCGCGCAACGGTTATCCGCACATCTACATGGCGACCAGTTTTACGACCGAGCCCGACACTTTGGGTTTGTGCCGCTACATCGTTCGCATTCCTTCCAACTTATTGTCCAACGGCCCGACGCCGTCGGACATACGCAACAACACCGGCGCGATTGAGTCATCCGATATTTTTGGAATGGCCGACGGCACGACGCGCTCGAAGCATTATTCGAATCATCGGCTCATGGACTGGTCTTACATCGGCGCGACTGGCACGAACGTCGGCGTGTATATCGTGCGCGACAATCACGAAGGCGATTCGGGCGGTCCGTTTTATCGCAGCTTGCTGAACCAATGTGGCAGCGATCAGGAAATCACCTACATCGTGAATTACGGCGAAGCGCAAACTGAAGCGTTTCGCACCAATATTTTAGACGGACCTTACACGCTGGTTTTTAATGGTGGCGGTCAACCGAGCACGAACATTGATTATTCGTGGATTGATGCGGCGGGATTGAACCTGACGAATTGGGTTAGCAACACCAATCGCGGCGCGGTCAGTGGCACGCTCGCGGGCGTGCCGACTGGTTTTCAACCTGTGGTCGGATTTGCCAATGCCAATGCCCAATACTGGACGGTCGCCGCGACAAATGTCAGTTACATCACGCCGCTGATGATCCCCGGCACTTACACCGCGACACTTTACAAACAAGAATTCGCCGTAGCCACGGCTTCCGTCGTGGTGACCGCAAATACGACTAACACATTGAATCTCACTTCGACGGAAACGACGCCGACGTTCATTTGAAAAATTGGCGAGTGGGATGGCACACCAGCGGGCATGTTGAACGCGGATAAGATGAACACGATGCACCCTTCCGACGTGCGGATGAGTAACTGGGCGCCGGGCGCATTCGTGGTGGAAAGCAATAACGTTAGTCAATTTCCGTGCGTGCAATTTCGCGCCACGAACAGTCCCGGCACAATTAAATTTAATCTGACCGCCAGCCAGATTACTACGCTGACATTGCGCATCGGCACAACCTGCGCTTACATCGGCGCGCGACCACAAGTCTCGGTCAACAGTTACAATTCCTCGTTTTCATCCGCGCCGAATCAGCCGAGCACGCGCAGCATCACCATCGGCAGTTATCGTGGAAACAATTATCTCTACACTTTCAGCATTCCTTCCAGCGCACTCGTGGTTGGGCAAAACACACTATGGATTAATCCAGTAAGCGGCTCGTCGGATTCCGGACCGTGGTTGAGTGCGAGTTGGCCTTACGATTGTATCGAGTTGGACGGACCAGTGGTCAATGCGCCCACGGCTCCGACTGGATTGACGGCAATAGCGGGCAACACGCAATCCATTTTGAGTTGGAATGGTTCGCCAGCGGCGGTTAGTTACAACGTCAAACGCGCCACTGTCAGCGGCGGAACTTTTACGACCATCGCCACCGGCGTGAAAGCGCCCACTTACACCGACGCCGGTCTCGTAAACGGCACGCCTTATTATTACATAATTTCCGCCGTCAACTCGATTGGTGAAAGTGCGGCGTCATCATCCGTCAGCGTAACGCCGTTGGATCTTTTTTCTTACTGGAAATTTGACGAAGCCAGTGGCACGAATGCCGCCGACTCCGCCGGCACGAACAACGGCACGCTGGCCGCCACGAGCGCAACTTGGATTGCTGGCAAAACCAACAACGCCGTGCATCTCAACGGCACGGTCAATAGTTACGTCAGTTTGCCTGCCGGACTTGTCAGCGCGTTGAGCGATTTCACCATCGCGACGTGGGTGAAAGTGGATACGAATAACGCGTGGGCGCGGCTCTTCGATTTCGGCACCGGCACGGGTAATTATATGTTTCTTGCGCCGACCGTTGGCAGCACGATGCGTTACGCCATCACCACTGCGTCCACCGGCGCCGAACAGCAGATCAACAACCCCAGCGTGCTTTCGACCGGCGTCTGGCATCACGTTGCGGTGACGTTGTCCGGCAACACCGGCGTGCTTTTCGTTGATGGCGCACCCGTCGGCACGAACAGCGCGATGACGTTGCATCCGGCAAATTTAGGCAGCACGACGCAAAATTATATTGGCAAATCACAATGGTCCGACCCGAACCTGATTGGCAGTGTAGATGATTTTCGCATCTACAACCGCGCGTTGAGTTCTACGGAAATAAATTCATTATTCAATCCGCCTGCGTTGCCCGCGTCGCCGACCAACTTGACGGCGACCGTCGGCGCTGGCGTCCTGCAAGTGAATTTGAATTGGAACGCCGCGCCCGTTGCCGCGAGTTATCACATCAAGCGAGCGACCGTGAACGGCGGCCCTTACACGCTTATCGCCGCGGGCGTGACGACGACAAATTTTTCTGATCCCAGCGTGACGAGCGGCACTACATATTATTATGTCGTCTCCACGTTGAATGTCAGTGGCGAAGGCACGAACAGCCCTTCTGCCAGCGCCACACCATTTGATTTGTATGGCTACTGGAAATTTGATGAAACCAGCGGCACGACGGCAGCCGATGTCACTGGCGCACACAACGCCACGTTGGCGGCGGGCGCAACTTGGGTTGCTGGCAAATTTAATAACGCCATTCATTTCAACGCCGCGGCCACCAGCTACGCCAGTTTTCCGACTGGCCTCGTCAGTTCACTCAACGATTTTAGTATCACGACGTGGGTGAAAGTAGATGCCAACGCCACGTGGGCGCGCATCTTTGATTTTGGCAAAGGCACGACTAATTATATGTTCCTCGCGCCCGCGAGCGGGAGTAGCACCGTGCGATTCGCCATCACCACAAATTCCAGTGCCGGTGAACAGCAGATTAACAATGCCGCCGTTCTTTCCACCGGCGTCTGGCATCATCTCGCTGTGACTTTGTCCGGCATCATCGGCGTGCTTTACATTGATGGCGTGCCGGTGGGAACCAACACCAGCATGACGATTCATCCGTCCACTTTGGGCAACACCGTCACGAATTACCTCGGCAAATCGCAATGGAGCGATCCCGTTTTTTCCGGCAGCGTAGATGAATTCCGCATCTACAACCGCGCTTTGAGCGCGACGGAAATTTCTTCGCTCGCCATCGTTCCTGCCACGCCGACTAATTTAATTGCCACCGCTGGCGATGCCCAAGTCAGTTTGAGTTGGAATCCGGTTGCTGGCGCGGACAGTTACAATCTCAAACGCGCGACGACATTCGGCGGAGCTTACACGACGGTGACCAACCTGACCGGCGCCAGTTTTATCAACACCGGCTTGAGTAACGGCACGCTGTATTACTTCGCCATTTCCGCCACAAACTCTGCTGGCGAAAGCACTAATTCACTTTCCGTCAGCGCCCGCCCCGTTTCCACCGCGCCAACTCCGCTTAGCTTCAATCTTGTCAGCAGCCAACTGCAATTCAACTGGAGCGCCGACCACACCGGCTGGCGTTTGCAGTCCCAAACCAACAATCTCGCGACCGGCCTCGGCACTAATTGGATCACCGTCGCAAATTCCAGCAACACTAATCAAATGATTCTGCCCATGAACGCTACCAACGGCAGCGTCTTCTTCCGGCTCGTGTATCCCTGATTTGGGTAGTGCCGTTTTTCTTGGCGGCGGACGAATTCATCGCTAGATTGCCGTCATGATTAATCACGGCATTCTCAATCCGCAAATCCTCTCGTTACTAGCACGCGTGCGCCACACCAACGCGCTCGTCATCGCCGATCGCGGCTTTCCGTTCTGGCCGATGATTGAGACGGTGGATATTTCCGTCGTGGACGATTTGCCGACCGTGCTGCAACTCATCGCCGCCGTGCGCGCCAATCACAATTTCACCGAGGCGTTTCAAGCAAAAGAATTTTTGAAGAACAATTCGCCCGCCACGCGCGTGAAATTCGCCGCCGCGTTGAAAGGTATGCCGACAAAATACGAACCGCACGTCGAATTCAAAAAACGCATCCCGCACGCCATCGGTTTGATTCGCACCGGCGACACGACGCAATACGCCAATACGATTCTTATTTCCGGATAATTTTCTAATGAAACGCAAACTTCGCGTCGGACTATTCGGCATTGGTCTTGATACTTATTGGCCGCAATTCAAAGGCCTCAAGCCACGGCTCGAAGGTTATGTTCGCACCGTCCAGAAAAAATTGGAGCGCCCGGGCATCGAAGTCGTAAACCTCGGACTGATTGACAATCCGGTGAAGGCGCTCGAAGCCGGCCACAAATTTCGCGAAGCAGACGTGGATGTCATTTTTCTGCACGTCACAACTTATGCTCTTTCTTCTACCGTTCTGCCCGTCGTGCAGCGCGCGAAAGTTCCCGTCATCATTTTGAACCTCGCGCCCGCCGCCGCGATTGATTACGAAAAGTTTAATCAAATGGGCGACCGCACCGCGATGACGGGCGATTGGTTGGCGTATTGTGCCGCGTGTCCCGTGCCGGAAATTGCCAATGTTTTCAGCCGCGCAAAAATAGATTTTCATCAAGTTACTGGAATGCTGCATGACGATCCGATTTGCTGGAACGAAGTGGATGCGTGGATCGAAGCCGCGCGCGCGGCGCACACGATGTTTCACAATCGACTCGGTTTGATGGGACATTATTACGGTGGCATGCTGGACATTTATTCCGATACGACATTGCAGTGCGCCACGTTCGGCGGCCATTTGGAAATTCTGGAGGTGGATGAACTTGCCGCACTGCGCAGGGATGTTACCGCCAAGCAAATCAAAGATCGCGTCGCGCATTTTCAAAAAGTTTTTGCTGTGCAACCAGATTGCTCTCAGGCCGAACTCGAACGCGCGGCAAAAACATCCGTCGCGCTTGACCGTTTGGTGAAGGAACACGACTTGGGTTCGCTCGCGTATTTTTACAGCGGCACAGGTAACGTAGAAAATGAGGACGCTATCAGTTCAATTATTTTAGGGAATTCTTTGCTCGCCGCGCGCGGCATTCCCGTCGCCGGCGAATACGAAGTAAAGAACGCGCAGGCCATGAAAATCATGGACACTTTCGGTGTCGGCGGCTCATTCACCGAATATTACGCGATGGATTTTGCCGATGACGTGGTGTTGATGGGGCACGACGGGCCGGGCCACATCAAGATTGCCGAGGGAAAAACCAAAGTGCGTCCGTTGAAAGTTTATCACGGTAAGGTGGGCAGGGGACTCTCGGTGGAAATGTCAGTAAAGCACGGCGCAGTCACATTGCTTTCCGTCGTGGAAACGCACGATGGAAAATTAAAACTGCTCGTGGCCGAAGGCGAATCTGTTCCCGGCCCGATTTTGGAAATTGGAAATACAAACAGCCGTTACAAATTTTCCATTGGCGCAAGCAAGTTTGTGAATGATTGGAACGCACACGGTCCGGCGCATCATTGCGCGGTCGGCGTCGGCCACATCGCAGACAAGATTGACAAGCTGGGCAAGTTGCTCGGCGTGGAAGTGGCGCGCGTATGTTGAAAAGATTTTTTGTCGCGTTTGCTTTTGTGGCCACAGCCATTGCTGTGCGGGCCAGTCTCGAAAGCGATTTTATTAAACCACCTGACGCTGCCCGCCCGTGGGTCTATTGGTTTTGGAACAACGCCAACGTCACTAGCAACGGCATCACCGCCGACTTGGAGGCGATGCAGCGCGTGGGTATTGGCGGTGTTCTAATCATGGATGTGTTGGAAAAATTTCCGCCACCGCGCGGCACGGCGGAGTTCATGAATCCCGAGTGGCAAAGTCTTTTTCAATTCGCTGTGGCGGAGGCGGCGCGGCTGGGTTTGGAAATCAATATGGCAAACGGTCCCGGCTGGACGGGGAGCAGTGGACCGTGGATTACTCCAGAACTTTCCATGCAGATGCTCGTGAACACGAACGTGAGCGTCACCGGCCCGACGAATTTTTCAGCGGTGCTGCCGCGTCCGCCATTGCCGGTGCGCCAACGTGACGGCTGGGATAGCACGGTGGCCATCGGTAATTTTTATCGCGACATCGCCGTGCTGGCGTTTCCTAAAACTACCAATGGTGCCATCGCTCGCGAATCGGTTTTGGATTTGAGCGCAACGCTAGGGGCGGACGGAAAATTAAACTGGGAAATTCCGCCGGGCGAGTGGGTGATTCAGCGCATCGGCCATACGACGACAGGCAGTAGCACGCGCCCGCCGGTCGCTGGTGGAAACGGGTTGGAGTGCGATAAGTTGAGCGCGGAGGCTATGGACGCGCATTTCGCTGGCATGATGGCGAAGCTGATAAATAGCGCCGGACCGCTCGCCGGAAAATCGCTGACGGCGACGCACATTGACAGTTGGGAAGTCGGCGGGCAGAACTGGACACCGCTGTTGCGCGAAGAATTTAAGCAACGGCGCGGTTACGATCCGATTTTATTTCTGCCGAGCCTGCTGGATTCCACGCGTGAAAAGGCCGGTGATAAAACCATCGTGCGCTTTCCCCGCAACGTCGGCGGTGGCGAATTGGCGGCGCGCTTCCGTTGGGATTTTGCGCAGACGATTTCAGAATTGCTCGCGGAGAAATACACTGGGCGGCTCGCGCAACTCGCGCACGAACACGGTTTGCGCTTGAGCATCGAAGGCTACAGCCTGAATCATTTTGGTGATGAAGGAACTTTCGCGGCGGCGGCGGATGAGCCGATGAGCGAGTTCTGGACGGATGCGCGCTGGGGCTCAAAGGAAACTGAATTGAAAGGATGGCAGATGGCATCGGTCGCGCATACGACTGGCAAAGCAATTGTCGGCGCCGAGGCATTCACTTCCGATGATCGCGAAAAATGGATGCAACATCCGGCCACGATCAAGGCGCTTGGCGATTTTGAATTTGCCCAGGGCATCAATCGTTTTGTAATCCACCGCTACGCGCACCAGCCGTTCACCAACCGCGTGCCGGGCGCGACGATGGGGCCGTGGGGCCTACACTACGAACGCACACAGACGTGGTGGGAAATGTCGAAGCCGTGGCATGAATATCTGGCGCGCTGCCAGTTCATGTTGCGGCAGGGAAAATTTGTGGCCGAGCTTTGTTACCTTCGTCCCGAAAATCCGAACCAGACTTATTTCACGCCGGTTCCGCCACCGCCGGCCGGCTATCGCTACGATGAAATCAGCGCGGAAACTTTGATTGAGCGGATGTCGGTGAAAGACGGACGGCTGGTGCTCCCGGATGGAATGAGTTATCGCGTTTTGATTTTGCCGGAACGAACCGTGATGACGCCTGCGCTGGCCCGCAAAATAAAACAGCTCGTCGCTGACGGCGCGACGGTGTTTGGTCCTCGTCCAAAAACCGCGCCCGGCCTGCAAGATTTTCCGAAGTGCGACGAGGAAGTGGCGGCCATTGGCAACGAAGTCTGGGGTAATTGCGACGGCCGGAAAATCATCACGCATAAATTTGGCCAAGGTTCCGTGAATTGGGGCGGCTCGTTAGCGAATGACGTGCTGGCAGACCGGCAGCCGCCTTTCACCAGCGACGTGCCACTGAATTGGATTCATCGCTCGACGACGAATGCGGAGATTTATTTTCTCGCCAACGGCTCGACCAATTCCGTCACGGCCACGTGCGAATTTTCGGAGGGCGAGCTTCGCCCGGAAATTTGGAATCCCGAAACCGGAGGGATCACCGCGCCAGTGAAGGTGAATCCAGCCAGGGCCGGAACATCGCTCACCCTCAATTTTGCGCCGGGCGACTCGACGTTCGTCGTTTTCCGCGAAACCAGCACCGCGCCCAAGCCCGTCATCGTGGATGAATTACATCCGCTGCTTGAGATCATCGAGCCGTGGCGTTTGCATTTTCCGCCGCACTGGGGTGCGCCCACATCAGTCACGCTGACTAATTTGATTTCCTGGAGCGACAGTGCAAACGCCGGTGTGAAATATTTTTCCGGCACGGCGACTTACGTAACCAGCTTCCAGTTGCCGTCAGCAAAAGCAGCGCAACCAGATGAGAAAATATTTCTGGATTTGGGCGATGTGCAGGTGATGGCGCGGGTGAAATTGAATGGCAAAGACTGCGGCATTGCTTGGCGCCGGCCATTCCGCGTAGAAATCACCAGCGCGGTCCGCTCTGGCAAAAATATTTTGGAAGTCGAAGTCGCGAACCTCTGGCCCAACCGTTTAATTGGTGACGCCGCGCTCGCGGAGACAAACCGTTTCACCTGGAGTTCGTGGCAACCCTTCAAATCTGACGCTCCGTTGTTGAAATCGGGATTGCTTGGCCCGGTGCGATTGCTGGCTGGCGCAATGAATCGAGAAGTCATTCCAGCCACTCCCGAAGGCCGACTAGTGGATACAAACACGATGCGGCAAGTTTACGATCAGGTCAAAACGCCTTTCAAATACGGCGTAGTCATCAAAGGCGCGGGCACGAATGAATTTGTGGATTGTCCGAGCATTTTTCGCAGTGGAAATCATTGGTTCATGATGTATGTCGCCATCACAAACAAAATTGGCTACCAAACTTTTCTTGCGCGCAGCGATGATTTGCTCCACTGGGAAAAACTTGGGAAAATTCTTTCGTTCGCTAAAACCAACGACTGGGACGCGTGGCAGGCGGATGGTGGGGTTGCCTTGTGTGATTATCGCTGGGATGGAACGCATGAGTTAGAAAAATTTGATGGCAAATTCTGGTTGTCCTACATCGGCGGCGCGAAACAAGGTTACGAGACGGATCCACTTTCAATCGGCCTTGCTTGGACGAAAACTCCGACGAAGATCAAAGAATGGAATCGCATTCCAGAAAATCCGGTGTTGTCGCCGAAACAAATCGACGTGCGCAGCTTTGAGCGCAAGACGCTTTACAAAAGTAGCATCATTCACGACGAATCGGAATCGCTCGGTTGGCCGTTCGTGATGTTTTATAACGGAAAATTTAAAAACGGTTACGAGCGTATCGGTATGGCGGTTTCAAAAGATATGGTGAATTGGAATCGCTACGGGGAAAATCCAGTTGTCGCGAATGGTGAGGCGAAAACCAATGGCATCACGGGCGATCCGCAGATCGTGAAAATTGGCGAGGTGTGGACGATGTTTTATTTTGGTGCGGGCTGGAAGCCGAAAGCGTTCGACACGTTCGCGTGTTCGTATGATTTGGTTCACTGGACGAAATGGGACGGACAAAATTTAGTCGAGCCGTCTGAACCATATGACAAAACTTACGCGCACAAGCCGTGGGTGTTGAAGTGGAACGGCGTGGTTTATCACTTCTACTGCGCTGTTGGCGACGAAGGTCGCGTGATTGCTCTGGCGACTTCGCAGGATTTGAAAAATGCTCCCGCGCGCTGATTTAGTTCAGCTCTGGATAAAATAACTCAAGTTTTCCAGTTCAATGGCGAGGTTGACGTTGTTGACCATCACGTCTTCTGGCACAGCGAGAACAATGGGTGAGAAATTCAAAATGCCCATGACACCAGCCTCGATTAGTTGGTTGGCGACGGTTTGGGCGGCGGCGGCGGGCACGGAAAGAATCGCCATCTTCACGTTGTGTTCGCGGATGAAGGCGGACATTTCATTCATGCCGAGAATTGGTTGTTTGATTTCCTTATCGCGTTTGCGGCGCGGCTCGGTGTCAAAGGCGGCGACAATTTCAAAACCTTCTTTTTCAAATCCCCGATAGGAAACGAGCGCCAGACCGAGATGGCCGACGCCGACAAGAATGACCGGCTGCAAACTAGACGTGCCGAGTTCGTCGGAAATTTTCAGGGAAAGTTCGCTAACGTCGTAGCCTAGACCGCGGGTGCCAAACGTGCCGAAGTAGGCGAGATCTTTGCGGAGTTGCGTAGGCTTAACGCCAGCGGCTTTGGCGAGGGCCTCGCTGGAAACCGTGCCGAGACTATTCTCGCGCAGACGCGCAAGGCAACGTAAATAAATCGAAAGCCGGTAAATCGTCTTACGCGGAATGATGGGGCGGCCAGCTTTTTTCACGCGCAAAAATTAAACGACCGCAAAGTTCTCTGCAAGCGCATGTGCGGGTTGGTTTTTAACTAATGCTTACTTCGGCGTCTGCACAGTCGGCTCAATAACTTTCCTATGCTCCAACTTTTCCAGTTTAGGCGTGATGACCACCTGACAGTAAGGTTGACTGGAATTAGCGTCGTAATAGCCCTGATGATAGTCCTCGGCCGGATAAAATTTCGTGAACGGCACAATCTCCGTTACGATGGCTTTGGTAGACTCTGCCTGTGCCGCCAGCTTGGATTTTTCTGCCACAAGTTTCTGTTTTTCGTCGTGATACAAAATGATGGATCGATATTGCGTGCCTTCATCCGCGCCCTGACGATTCAGTGTGGTTGGGTCGTGTGCCTGCCAGAAAACTTCCAGCAGCTTGGCGTAAGAAATTTTGGCGGGATCAAACGTTATTTGCGTCACTTCGGCGTGGCCGGTGTCGCCACCGCAAACTTCGTGGTAAGTCGGATTGATCGTGTGGCCGCCGGCAAAACCACTAGTCACCGAAATGACGCCGGGCAGTCGTTCGTAAACGGCCTCCATGCACCAGAAACAGCCGCCGCCAAGCGTGGCGGTCTCAATCTTATTTGTATTCATAGAATTCGTAGGCTGCGCGACAACGGCTAGGCTCAATGTGCCCACCGCCAGCAAAGTGGAGAAAAAAGTTTTCATCGTCGCAGAGTTTGACCGTCGCATGACGGCATCATTCAATTTAAATCCGCAGGAACATTCACTCGCGGATGATGGCTGTCAAATCCCAGTTCTTTAATTTCACCATGTCGAGGCCGTGGACGGAAATCAAAAGACCGTTTGTGTCCGGCAAGTCGATCAGATTCTTCGTCGGCAGCACGAGAATGAACGGCGGCGTGTTGGTTAGAAAATTTTTCGCGGCTTTGATGTCGCCCAACATGATGCGGTTGGTTGTGCCTTTGCGAAATTCCCAAACGAGACTCGATTCCGTGTAGCCAAAGCAGCCGATTTTCGTTTGCGGCTGAATGTGAGTTTGCGTCGCCAGCCAAAGTTGTTTTGTTAAAAAATGATTTCGCGCGAAAGTAAAACCGATGAAAGTCAGTATCAAAACGAAAATTGTCATCGCGATGATACGTTTACTAAACCACGTAAAAATGTTGCCTTCATTGGCGATTTGTCGCGCGAACCATAGCGCGAGGCAGGGGAATGCTGGCATCGTGTAATGCGGCAGCTTCGTCCGCACAAGGGAAAATACGCCGAAGACAAGTATGACTTGCACGAGCAGATACCAGCCGAGGTCATCGCGTTTGCGTTTCGGCCACCAGTGGCGCAACGCAGACGGCACACGCGTAGACCACGGAAAGAAACTCACGAAAAACGTCACGAAATACAGCGGAACGAGCGCGAGAAAACCGAGCGTGCCTTTCATGCCGTGACTATCAATTACGCCAACGGAGCGGTTTAGGACGTGTTCGCCAAGGCCGATGGTGAGAAAGGCATTGTTCGTCTGCTTCAGCGCTGGCAGTCCCCACAACGCGACGAGCGCGATGGTGATAGTCAGGCCAACAACGGTTTCATTCAACGGCAGCTGGAAAGAATTTTTTCGTAGCGCTCGACTGATTAATATTCCGCCAAGCGGCAGCCAAGCAATCGGGCCCTTCGCCAAAAATCCTAGCGCAAGTGCCACGTAAAAAATCCACCACCAAAGTCTTCGATGCAATTGTTCGGGACGCGTGAGTTCCCAGCCACTCCACGCGGCGAGCGTGCAGAAGAAAACCAGCGCCATATCCGCCGTTGCCACGCGCCCGATGATGGCTACGTGTAGGCCAGCCACGAACATCGCGCCCGCAATTAAAGCCGTTTTGTTATCGCTGGTAATTTTTTTGCCCCAGCGCACGAGCAGCAGCGCGGTTCCCGTCGTGAAGAGTGCGGACGGCAGACGCGCGCTAAACGGATTGTCGCCAAAAACTTCGTAGCTGGCGATTTGACACCAGTAAATTAAAGCCGGTTTGTCGAGCCGCCACGCGCCGTTGAACCACGGCACGACGTAATCGCCGCGCTGCAACATTTCGCGCGACGCTTCGCCGAAACGCGCTTCGTCGCGGTCGGTCAGCGGCAGAATCCAGTTGCCAGCGAGCAGCAGCGCGAGCGAAAACAGCACGATGGCGAGCTGTGGGCGTGCGGCTAGTTTATCGAGCCAGTTGGGTGCGGTTGCGGCGGCGGGATTCATTCAGAAATTCGCCGGACACTAGCGATTTGGACTTTTATTTGCAAGCGTAACGCATACCTTCGGCGCATGTCCGTCAGTGGAAAATCACTTTGGAAAACGCGAATCTGGATTGTCGCTGGAGTTGCGGCCATCGCGCTCGCGTGGCTGCTGGATAATCGCGTGGATGCCGCGTTGCTCGTGCCGGTAAAAACAGATTTACACACCTTTGCCTCGTGGTGTTCCAAGCTGGGTGAAGGTTGGGTGGCGGCGATTTGGGGAATCGGCTTCGCAATTTTTTTCTGCTCGTGAACCGGCCGACGCTGGCGGCGAAAATCTTTTTTGTAGCGCTCACTTCCGAACTCACCGGACTCGCGGCTACAATTCTGCGAATTTTATTTGGTCGCACACGTCCGAATAATCATGACGTGCCGCAGGGATTTTATGGCGTGTGGCACGATGGCCATTGGATCATCGGCCAGTTCAAGTTCAGCGCATTTCCATCCGGACATGCAGCGGCGGCTGTGGGATTGGCGACGGCAGCGTGGCTGTTTAATCGCGGCTGGGGCGTGGTCGCAGCGGTGTATGCCATGGCCGTAATGTGGTCGCGCATCGCGCTGGAATGTCATCATCTCTCCGACGTGGTGGCTTCCACCGTGCTGGCAATCCCGCTGGCGTTTTTCCTGAAAAAGCTACTGCTGACGTCCGTGGAATTTCAATTCGGCAATCTGCATCGCGCGTGGCGGAAGAAATAATTGCAAGTCACGGGCTTGTTACATTTGCCCGCTTGACAGGTTTAAGGAAACTTGGTCTTATCGTCCCACCTTCGGGTATATTTATGGACACCGTAAAAAACTTTTTGGCTCCGGCGTTGGCTCGCCGGTCACGGCTCGCCGGTCACGGCTCGCCG
>Ga0164297_10000509_pt1 | contig 47632 bp, 59 predicted proteins | sample GEODES058metaG_FD_113539 | JGI IMG/M metagenome (GOLD analysis project Ga0164297, IMG submission 113539) | Dystrophic lake water microbial communities from Trout Bog Lake, Wisconsin, USA - GEODES058 metaG | ecosystem: Environmental > Aquatic > Freshwater > Lake | place: USA: Trout Bog Lake... | reverse complement strand
TTAATTTTTTTAGTATTAAAAGCAGCATAAACACTAGAAAGTTTAGGTGGTCTAGTGCTTTTAGCAATAGAAGCTTCGCGTGATTGCTTTTCAGCTCTTCCTGTACGTCGTCGTGCCATTTTACCCCCAGCTTGGACGCATACGTGACCATTGGTCAACGCGACGTTGGTTGATTTCCATTGGTGATGTGCTCTGCATATTTGTCTTACCATCGTTAGGTAAGTGTGGAGCAGGCGCAAGTAATGGATTGATGCCAAAACGCTTAGGGTCTTCGCCTTTGCGAGCAGCAGCCATCTGACGTTTGATTCCTTGGTCAGCTCTCATTGACGAATTCCAGAAGTAATCTGATTGGTCAATGCGCTCACCGCGGTGAACACCACGTTGATAGGAACGCTGAGTAACGCGTTGCTTGGTTGAATCAAGTACGCGTTCTGATGTGGAGCCTGGACGTCCGCGGTCATCGCGACGTGTGCGAATAGTTCCTAGATAACCATCTGGATATTCGGCTTGTGGTGTGCGACCAACACCAAGGCGTAGAAAATCGAGCTCGGAACGAGCGACAGGAACGCCACCGCCACCATAGTTAGTGTTGGTGCCATACATGCCACCTGCACCAAGATTTTGCAGGTTTTGATGCGTGCCTGGCATTTTCTAGTCCTTAGCGACTAATTGATTCGTGAGCACCATCTGTAAAATTAGGGCGTGTGCGGTTGACCGCAGGCGCAATGATGCGACCGTTAGACTGTGTAGCTCCAGCTTCTGGTGATGTTCCACCTGATAGCTTGACCTTTACACCGTAACGTGCACCAGAGGTTGTTGCTGAGCTTGAAACGGTGCGAACTGTAGCTGGGCCTGTAGCTCCACCAGCTGCAACGTTCTTCTTCTTGACAAGCTTGCCCTTTTCAGGAGCCTCTACTTTGGCTGATGTTGTACCAGCCTTTGTAAACTTGTTGTTAGCTGTGTTCTTCATAATGTCTCCATAGCGCTAGGATTAATTACAGGATACGAGGATTAGGGCCTTTTTACAGGCTTAACGGACATCTACTGTGAAAAGGACAGCGCTAATTTCCCCATCACGGCTGCTAATGGATGTAAATCCTGGGACACATACAAGGTCCATTCCACGAGGCGCGACAAAACCTCTGGCAATGGCGATAGCCTTAACTGCTTGATTGGTAGCTCCCGCGCCGACGGCACGAATAGTGCAACTTCGGTCCTCATAGATGGCGTGGGCGATAGCTGAAGCTAGTGACTGAGGGCTCGTGCCCGCACCAGCGCGTAACGGTTCCTTTTTATCTGACATGTTTTATACCTCATTTACCGAATTGTTGTTGTTCTGCGGTATAAAGTGTGAGGTTTTGTGTCAGATTTTACAGGCTAAACTTCACAGTGTGTGAGGTTTATCGAGTGGGGTGGGGGCTAAGGCGTAGGTCCCACAAATAGCGCATTCCATCTCAAGGAGGTATTGGGCTATTTCATAATCGTCAAAAGAAACTTTAACGTTCCACAAGTTAGACTCGCAGTGAGGGCATTCGTGGTGCACCTCATCTGCGTAGTCCATGCTCCCTGAATAATCAGGTTTTAGTTCTCTGATTGACTTTGCCAAAACAGTGTCAGCTCTGCGGTTACTCGATATGCAATGTCAAAAAAGATAGACGCATTGGTTGCTAAGTCTTCAGGGTGGCGTAGCTTGTGACCCTCAAAACCCCATGACTCATCTAGGTAACTGATAAGTGCTGGGGACATGCAACTGACATATTCTTCTGAGGTCATGTACCCCATGTTACGAAGGTTTTTGTAGTCGTCGTTAGTCTTCATCATTCTCCTCAAATAGACTTTCATCTAGTAGGTCGTCATCTTCAAAATCATCTACAGACTCTTCTACGCAATCGCAATCTCCGTCGCAATTATCACAACCGCACTCAGGGTCATTGCAAAAGTACTCGTCCTCAACCAATTGTCGAACTCCTATCTCTTCTCCGATATAGAATGTGTAATCATCGATGGCTTCCACCGCACGACGAAATTTATCAGGAAAATCGTCTTGAAGCAGCAGCCACTCAATTAATTTTCTAACATTTTTAGCGTAGTACCTATTTTGTTCTGCATGGGACATCTCATAGAAGTTAACAGACTCAGGCTTAGGTAGTTCCATTAACGTTCCCTGAACTTAGGGTCTTGCAATTTCTTAATAACGTCTTCTTGATAGGAGTACTTAGTAGTCCCTTTAACCATATGGGCAAGGACGTAGGAGTCAGCAGCGTTGTCATCAGTAAACTCCACGCCCCATGTTTTATAAACGTTAAGAAGCATCTGGCTCTTACTGACGCCATTACCTTTTCCTGCTGCGTACTTCTTTAAGTTTGTAGGGGGAACAATTAGTGGGTAAATACCGAACTCCAATAAAGTCAGCTTAACCATGCCACCTAGCTCTCCTAAGTTGTAAACCATTCCAGCCCCTGCGTACGCGTAGCCTTCCATAGCAACGTCGTGAATCTGGTCAAACTCTACTAACCAATCCATTACATGGGATTGAATATCTTTTAAACGGTCTGTACCGCGCTTGTCTGATTTATAAACCTCTGTATAAAAGCCAGCATCCCCAAGGGCAGTAATAGCAAATCCACTAAAGGACTGGTCAATGCCAAGCCACACGGGGCTTCCCACGACCATACCATCTTGAAATACTTTCATGCCGAGTATCCGCGAGCTGCCTGTGAGAAGCTGGCATTACTGCGACGACGAGTAATCTCTCCTTTGATTACCCACATACTCTCGGATGAAGTCTTTTGAATAGCCTCAACAATAGTGGCATAACTCTCTGTGGAGTCAGCCATGTTAAGGGCTTTAATGTAATCAGGGTCTAAAAGACAACGAGCCTTAGTCTTAGCTACCGTCTCTCCTTTAGGCGCTTCTAGGATAAACCTTGCCTCTTCAATTGAACGAAGCTTGGAATAGTAATCTGCATCTACTTTAGCAATGGAAACCTGCATTAACAGAAAGTTGTTGTACTCATTAAATAACAGATAAAGCCCCATCAAATCACTATCGGTAAGGCTTGTTAAATCCTCTGGAATCTTTGGTTGAGGGTAGTCAAAACTATCAGGTACTCCAAGCCCACCTGAAGCCAAAGCAGCTGTAACATCTTTACTACCTTCGCGACTGACTAACTTAATCATCATATCCTCCGCAACTCTTGCATTTACCGTAGCTGGCAACATTACATGAAGGTGCCTTGTTATTCTCAATGGCATTTAAAATCATATCGACTGCTGCAAACTTTTCAGATACGCCAAAGTCACTCTTTGGAACAATAAACTCTTTTGCCTCTTGGTCAGCTTTCTTCTCGTACAAAAACATAATCTCTTGAGGGCATTCTTGTTCATTGCCAATTAATTCAATAAGCTTTAAATAAATCTGTGCTTGCATAATATGTGAATGAAAAGGTGTATCTAGCTTTTTCCACGCTTGTTCAAAAGTATCTTCTCTAAGCATTTCTGGCGCTTCCCATCGAAAAGTGCCTTCACCAACAGTCTTCACTTCAAGAAGCAAAGGTGCGCCATAACCAATTAACCAACCGTCTGCATGGCCACCAAAGCGAAGTTTCTTATGTACTAGTGGGACCTCTTTGTACTTCTTCATTGGTCCATGACCATTAGGACATTCTGGATAAGGCATACCCCATACACGAACTTTGTCTTTTTCGCATTGCTGATGCCAACAACCCCAAGTTCCATATAACGTTCCTGCTTGTGCAAACCAGTTCTGCCAACGTTCATGTGCGCCGTGACCATTAGCAAACACATTCTCTCGTTGTAATCCGTTGGGTGTATCAGCTTTTAATGGCTTATAGCCTTTAAGGTGAAAGTATGATGCACGATAACACCAGTTATCTTTAGACATCTCAGATGGATGAAACACATTTGTAGGTCGGGAATCATCGTGAGGACGTGATAGTACGTAACGTTCTAAAGGACCTAACACACGAGTGTCAGTCTTTCCTGTTTCTGCAAACTTTTTAAAAGCAGCTGACATCGGTTGTTTCATTTCTACCCCTTTTGGTCTAGCCATTCGGCTACGGTCATCTTATTACGAGTTGCCTTACGTTGTAAAGCGTTGCGCTCTCGATGACTCATACCACCCCAGATACCGTGCTGCTCGTCAATTTTAATAGCTGCTAGCAGGCACTCTCTGCGAACGGGGCACTCAGGCTTACCATCCTTACCAAAACAGATAGCCTTTGCCTTATCAGCAATGTCTTTGTATTTATCTTTGTCGCGAGGGGGGAACCACTGTTCAGTATCCATGCCTTTACATTTGCCATGGTTATCCCAATAATCTAGCTCGTCGCCTTTGTACACGAACAATCCTTAAGCTCATAGCAGAGCTCAAGAAAGTCGTCTTCTGTTAGGCATACGTAATTTTCACCATTAAGATGAAAGCCTAGAACAGGTGTTCGACTGTCAAGGATTGCTTCCTTAACAATCTTCTCAAGCACCGCTGCTTTGACAGTGATTTGGGTTTTGCCCGTCCACTTGTGCTCGATTAAAAGCTCAGGAGTACGAACATCACCTTTCCGCTGCCAGAAACTTCCGCTCCCCGCGTTACGTTTCCCGCCAAAGGTTTTGGCTAATCGGTCCTCGTGTTTTCTAGACTCTATCTGACCCTTACTCCTCATCGGACTCGGGTGCAAATTTAGAACTAATCTTGATAGCTTCTCGGACGTCTTTATCTAACATCTCTTGAAGGTCAAGTTCTTCTCTCAGTGACTTAATCATAGCATCCTCGCCTTGCCACTGACGTTCGGCGTACCGATAGTAGGAACCTGCTCGTTTCACTACCTTAAACAGCTTAGAAAGCGCCATCATCTCTTTGATGTAGTCAATATCTCCAGCCTTAAATGGATGCTCTTGGCTGTCATCAAAGTAGAAATCAAACACGGCTTCCTGCGCAGGGACAGCTGTCTTGTTCTTAATGACCCTGACCTTGATGGTCTGACCTACCTTGTGCCTTGCTTCGCCCTTACCTTCGTGAATCCATTCATCACGACTCAACTGTAAACGGGTAGAGAAATGGTAGTTCTTGCCTTCTCCCCCTGGAGTTGTTCGTGGGTCGCCATATACCACGCCAATCTTGGAACGAAACTGATTAATAACCAAACCTAGGAAAGGACGCTCTCCACCCAGCAAACTACGATGCGATGAGAAGGTAACCTTGCGCCAAAACTTATTAAGCTGGAGGGCGGTCTTACCAACTATCGCGTCGTTCATCTCCTTTTCTTCTTCCAACTTAGTAAGAAGGGCAGGCAAAGAATCAATAACAATACAATCAACATCTTTTGTTTCTGCGATTTCGAGAACGGCATCTAGAGCATCCTCCAAAATATTTGTAGTAATAACGTACACACGGCTAACATCAACACCACACATCTCTGCGTGTGAGGGTACCCAGTCTTCAGCAGCTACCCAGACCGTTGTGAAGTCTGGGTCTCGCTGTTGATTGGTAGCAATAGTCTTTAAAACTAGTGCAGTCTTACCGTTACTTTGCTCACCAATAATCTCGTGCCACTTATTAAGTGACCATCCGCCGCCCAGAGCAATATCTAATGATAAGGAACCTGATGGGATGCGCCCGTAGTCGACTACAGATTGTGCAGGAATAATTGTTTCATCACCAAGCTTCTTGTTAAGAAGCTTAATTGTCTTTTCTAGTGCGCCTGTTGATTTCATGCGCTCATACTACTAGATGTGACCGATAATCCCCTGTGGGTTGAACCCGCCTGTCGGAACTTGTTTTGCAGGCATAGTTGGTCCAGTACTTTGTTGGCTAAATCCACCCATACCGCTTGTTGTTTGCTTAACAGGGTAGCCACAGTCATAACAGCGCCAAATATCCTGACCTGGACCTGCTTGTGATGGTGGAGTCTTTCCTACCTTTGAGTAATTTCTACTGTTGCAATCTGGACAAAGGTCGGCGGAGTTTGCGCTCTTTGGAGGAGTGTGCTCATAACCTTGGTACTCCGATAACTTCTGCCCAGGCATAGGACCGTACTGTTGTGGAGGATAGTTTTGAGGTTGCTGTGGATAGTACTGTGGTTGTGGAGGGTAATACTGAGGTGGCTGTGGTGGGTATTGCTGGTACTGGGGTGGGTAGACAGGTTGTTGTTGAAACTGTGGTGGTGGATAGACTGGAGGCTGCTGTTGATACTGGGGTGGGTAAGGCTGCTGGTACTGCGGAGGAACCTGTTGAAATTGTGGGGGAAGCTGCTGAGGTTGCTGTGGAGCGCGACCACCTAATTGGCGGGCGTACCAGTCGCTATTGTTGCTCATATGGGTTTTCTCCTGCGTAGTTAACTTCTGCTGGTCCTTCAGATAATAGTCCGACAGCAAATCCTACAGATAAACCGAACATAATTGCAGCAAAACTTATCTGGTCAAAAAATATTGTCGTTTCCTCGGTAAGCTCTTCATACATGTCATCGACGTCGTCGCCAAATTCATCTCTAAGTAACTCGAGCTTTTCTCTCAAAGTTGCTGAGTGAATCTCATTAATAATATATCCGTTTATTTCAGCCAAACCTTTTACAAAGTCAGTGTATTTTTCCACCACAGCCATACGAGCCTTGCTGTCTAGGATTTCCATCTCAATACCCTCTTGGCTGATGGGAGGCAATTCAAACTTCTGAGCAAGTTCCTCTCTATCTACAACATCCATGTCATAGAGGTACCACCGCATCAATGTGGACATAGGGATATATCCCACATCGTCAGCGGAGTTTTCATCCCGAGTAAACTTGTCGAAAAAACTCACTTCTTGCCATCACCCCATTTGTTAACAACCTTTACATCTGCGATAAGCGGAACTCGCAGAAGGGTTGTGCCCTCTAGTACGTTTTCCATGGCATCTTTAATGGCGTCTGCGGTCTGCTCTGCCAAGTGGTCAGGTGTCAAGGTTACAAGTTCATCGTGAACTGTGAGTAGAAGTCTAGCCCCTTCAGGAAGCTTTTCATGTGCCTTGACCATGGCGAGTTTCATGATATCTGCAGCCGAACCTTGGATTTTGGTGTTAAAAGCTTGGCGTTCAGCGGAGCTCTTATACTCTCTAATGTCAGAGTTGATATCGGGAAGATAACGGCGCCTGTCACAGATAGTGGTCACATACCCGTTTTTACGAGCACTGGCTATGACCCTTCGTCGATAGTTGTTAATCTCTTTAAACTCTATGGCGAAGTCATCCAGAAGCTGTTTAGCCTCTTCTAGTTTAATGCCTAGGGTCTTAGCAACCTTATCAGGACCTACACCGTAGGACATAGACAGGTTTAACACCTTACCTGCAGAACGGTCACGACCCACTTTAGACGCAATAGCTGTATAGATATCCTGTCCAGTAAGGAACGCATCCATCATGGTCTTGTCTTGTGAAAAAGACGCAATAAGTCGAGGTTCAATCTGAGCATAGTCTGCTACTACCAGCTTGTACCCTTCAGGTGATATAAACAAATTACGAATCTTTTTACCTATAATGCTTTTCTCAGGGTTAGGGATATTCTGAAGATTAGGACTTTTACTCGAAAAGCGTCCTGTCTCAGCGCCAATCTGCACAAAGTCGCAGTGAATACGCCCATTAATAAGCAGACTAGTTTTCTCTTCATCTCCAAGGTACGGGACGATATAGGTAGTCAATAGCTTGTTTAAATCTGAGTATTCCGATAGCAGCTTTCCTAGAGGGTCCTGGACAATCTCTTTCATCGCCTCTTCAGAAGTTGAGTAGTCTGAGTACTCAAGTGGCTTGTTATCTGATTTCTTTTGAGCACCTTTAGGGGTAAGTATTGTGGTCTTTAATCCACGACCACCGTCTTTTTTAGATGAATACAAGATGCGTTGCTTATCTGCAACAGAGTTGATATTAAACCGAACTCCTGCTTCTTGGTAAATCTTTGCCCGTAGTTCATCAATGTCCCGTTCAAGGTCAATCTTTAACTGAACTAACGCTTCAGTATCGATGGGGGCACCAGACAACTTCATATCGCAGAGGACGCGGAGCACTTTCATCTCCAGTTTCATAGTCTTCTCTACATTGGACTCAGCAACCTTTACCTTCAGCTTATCCCACAACAACCACGTGTATTTGGCATCGAGTTCGGCATATAGCAAAACATCATCAAAGGTGTGTACCGATATGTCTTTACCAACGCCTTTAGCCATCTTAAAATCAAGCTCGCGTGCTAGACAGTCATCTAGCGCACAGCGTCCTTTATTGCGGTTATTGTAAAGAAACGACGCAATCATAGTGTCAAAGTAAGGTCCTGGTGGTACCTCGTTGCTACAGTACTTAGTAATGGATGTGAGGTCAAAGATAAGGTTGTGACCTATCTTCAATTTATCGCTAAATAACAGTGGTTGAAGGGCTGTAAATACCTCTTCTGGAAACAATTGTTGAGGAGGCGGAGTGAATACTTTAGTAGCCTTTTTAACATCTCTAGAGTAATCGCTGGGACGTACAGGTAATCCACTGTCTAGGCGTTTTTGACCCATGCCTGTAAGTGGGCGTACATACTCAACAAAGTCACCATTAGGGTGACCCATAGGTATGGAATCAACGCGCCCATAAGTAGCAAACGTTATCCATGCAACCTGATTAATGGGTGTTAATAGTCTTTGTTCACCGATAGTTTCAACGTCAAATGCAAACGCATCTTGCTGCATATAAAACTGAACCATCTCAGTGAGCTGTTCTTTGTTTAGAATTACGCTCACAATATCCCCTTTGTAATGTCTACAGAGAAGGGATGAAAGGGGTGCTGTGAACTCAGCGTGAACATCCCTTCTCTGTAAACGACCTAGTGTGTTAGTTGTCCATCATTTCTTGAGCAATCTGCAACAACTCTGCGTATGACTGAGTTGTGTAGATTGACGGAGAAAATGATTCAGCTTCACTAACGAGTGCTTCGGCATCTGCCTCGTTGATATTCCAATCCTCAAAGAGGTCACGAGGCTTAATGGCGAGCATGTGATAAACAGTACCTTGCTTCTCACCTGTACGACTCAAAGCCCAATAAGACTTAGTCAATGGACCTTGCGGTGAGTAGTGCGCAGTACTAAGTGACTTATAAAGGCGAGGACTTGCCATGAGAACTTGCTTCTCTGGACCACCCTCAGCAGAAAAGTTAATGACAGTAAAGCAACGCTTTTCTTCAGCCTTGTTATGCAAGATGGTGCACAATGGGCAATCGGTGTTGTCATTAAGAGTGTTTAAGCAGACGTATGAACGCTTTCCTTGCTTAGTAAGGAAGTGCTGCTTAAATGCAGCAAAAGGACCACCTTGGTCGATGAACTTAATAATCTGTGGTGTTTCCTTGTGCTTGTAATCGTTAGGGAATCCTCCCTCACGCTTAGGTGTAAGAACCTCTGCAGCGTCCCAGCCAGATGTGACTAGTGAGGATGCTGTAGGTACTGGACGGTCGTTTACAGAAAATTCTTCTTCTTCTGAAACGAACTCTTGTGCTGATGTTTGTGATTGATTTGTTGTCATGTTCATTCTCTCTTCTTGTCGTGTCGTGTTTATTCCTCGCGTAGCTGTTGCCACGCCTCGTTTAGCTGTTGAGCAACTGAACGGTGTTGCGACCAATCTATACGAGTCTTGTCCATAAGTCCATTCTTCGTAAAGATGTCTACAGCAACCTCGACCATAGCTCTTGTGTAGAGTCTACGACCTTTGTGTTCTTCGCCGTGTTTGTTTTTCTTTGTTGGTAAACGGTATGGAGATGGGGGCACGTGACCCTCTCGCATCCATTTACGTACGGTAATGATAGGTCTCCCTATCGCTCCCGCCAACGCTCCAATTGTAAACATCTCAATGTCCTTTCCGCTAGGAAGGGTCTTGATGTAGGGCTTGGCATCCCATTCTAAGTCAGGCTGCACTTCTGGTGGCAGTGCTTCTCGGCGCGTCTTTTTACTGCCTGGATAAAACTTATCCAGTTCAGCAAACTGCTCCATAAAATCTTCTGACATTTATTTTACCTATTAACAAAAAATGCGTAACTAGTTGATTTAGACACAATGACGTTCATGTCTTCTTCTGTAATTTCACCTTCATAGTACGCAGCCATAAGAGCGTCTTCTTCTACCATCTTAACCTGCTTAACACACTTATCTAACCCCTTGGCTTCAAGATAAGGTACAGCAGCTTCTACGTCAATAGAAGTAGATGTGCGCTTGCGCTTTGTAATAGATGAAACGCCGACTTCATCATCACCAATTTCTAGTGTGATGTTACCTTTAGCGTCTTCTTCACCATACGAATCGATGGCTTGCATTAATACTGTATGAATTGCTTTCTTGCGTTCTGCCAATAGTTTTTCTTGTTCTTGTAATCCTACGTATTGACGAACTTGCGAACGGATAGCTTCCGTGTCCATAAAAGAACCCCCTTTAGATTCAGGAAGAACCTATCGGGGGTTGCTAGAGTTGTCAAGTCCTATTTGATATAAGCCTCAAGAGCTTCGATAATGACGCTGGTAACGGTGACCTTCTCCTCAGCAGCTTTTGTCTGTACTGCTTTCCAAAGGTCATCGGCTACACGGATTGTACGTGTCGGGGTCTTAGGTGCATTAGGCATCTTATTAGTTTACCTTTTCAAACGCGTTAACGGGGCTAAACTCCAATACGTCTTGTAATCCTGCTTGCATAACCATATAGGTACTGTCTTTCTCAAAATACAAATAGTTGTCCTCAGGCATGGCATAGGATGCTGGCTTAGCGTTCTTAAACACATAATCAATGCTGATGCCACCAACAAGGACTACACGCTGTGAATTTTCCCAGTCAACGTATGCCAAAATAGCAGTCTTACTAGGCTCATCATCTGCGCGAAGAGATAGCTGACCATCAATAAAATTGATGCGACGAACTTCAAAGTTAGGCTCTACATCGGGAGCTTTTTTCCGCGTGGCATGGGTAGATAAGTCCCAAGCGTCATCATTCCAATGTGTTTGGTAGAAAACGCCCACAGCGCACTCAGCAACAGCTCCTAACTGGTCACCTGCAATATCTGGAAGTTTACGGCCTGTGCGGAATTGTGAACCTCCACGAACACCATACTCATCTCTGTGAGCGGTAGACCGTGCGTAGCCCACATCCAAAGCATGCTTGTACTGAAGCCGTGTCAGAAATACTTCGTGGTGCATTAGTTCTCCTTAGATTGAGGTGGTTTTAAGAAAGGTGCTGAGGGACGCCAAAGTGAGTTCCACTCCGCCCTTCTCATCGATGCCCTGACCGTCAATGACCGCGCTCGCCACGGCACTTTTTTGCTGGAGCGATAGATACTGCCTGTACTCGATTGAGTTGTCGACGAGGATATCGAGTATGACGGCGGACTTAAATTTAGATGAAGCTCTAACAATTCGTCCGTTTCTTTGAGTGGCCGTTCCAGAGGACCACGGGAGGTCATAGTTGATAAGTAAGTTCCCAGACGGCAGGTCAACGCCGTAACCGCCAGCGTCAGAGCTAATAAGAACACGAACATTAGAATCTGTGTTAAATGCAATTTTGTTATCCTCTTTCTGCTTAGCGTTAAGACGACCTGAGTACAGCCGACAAATACTAGCTCCCAGTTCTTGCTGAATGACGTCGAGCATGTCTACGTGTGTTGCAAAAATAACTACTTTGTTATCTTCAGCAATATCAAGAAAATCCTTAACATACGACACTAGTGTTGTAAGTTTGTCAGAACGAGTAATGGTGTCGAGCCAGCCGTCATCTGCTAGTTCTGCAATATAAGCGGAACCTTCTCCCCGCTGTTCATGAAATTTGGCAGCACTTGTACGGAGCAAGTCAGGGTGCGAACACAGCATTTTAAGCGCACCAATCTTTGCCATAAGTTTGCCTCTAAGCTCATCCGCAGGACCTCCCCACTGCTTTTCCATGCCGTAGTGAGCAAGCAGGTTAAAAGAGGAGCCAAAAAGGGCTTCAGCATCCGCTAAGTCGGTCAAAAGGTCATCAGCTATCTTGTTGTACAACTTAGCTGTTTTCCTATCTAAGGTGACCAGTAGAGGGTCTTTATGGATTACATCTGGAAGGAATGGTGCAACGTCAGGGTCTTTTTGAGACTTACGGACGCAGGCTTGTTTCAAGCGTTCGTGCAAGATAGGTAGATTACGGTAGCGCTCTACTCCACCCCAACGGTTACGAACAATAAAGGTGTTGTCAAACTTTTCAAACCCACCTAGAAGCTGATTGTCGACAAATTGCATGATGCTATAAAGCTCTTCAGGCTTACCGTTCTCAATAGGGGTACCTGTCAGAGCAAACTTGTAAGTCGCGTCACTAAGCTTTTTAACATGTTTAGACCGCTTTGACCGAAAAGACTTTATGGCAGTTGCCTCATCAAGGACAACAAAACCTCTTGGAAGCTGTTGGACAAACTTCCAATCGTTGACTACTTGTTCATAATTAAGAATGACGTAGTCAGCTGCTTCAGTACCTTTGTTGATGACAGATTGATACTGGGCTGCTCTTTTCTTTGGTGTTCCATCAATGACCAAAGCGCGTGAAGTGCCATCTGTAAACTTTCTAATCTGGTTAGCCCACTGATATTTCAGGGAAGATAAACAGATTACAATTCCTGAAGAGGTTACTTGCTGGCTTTCCTTAAGCTGTTCTAGGGCAGCAATGGTTAGCACAGTCTTACCTAAACCTAAATCGTAGGCAACAAGAACCCTTCCCCGCTCACACATTTTGTCAACGGCTTCAGGTTGATAAGGTAAAAGGGTACCTTTAAACATGCTGCAGACGCGTTCTGACAGATAGAGCTAAATCTTCTAAAGTACCTGAATTAACGAATGTAAAGTCATACTCCCAATCATCCATGTCGACCTCAGAAATGTGATTGTTAATGGGACCTACGCCTGGGCGTTCAATGCGCCATATCTGTGCGTAGTCACGGCGCTTAATGTGCGACGCTTCATTTTTAAACCGTACATCTGTAATAACGTAGTCACCCGTATAACTAACCTTATCCAAAGCCATATTTACCCAGAACAAGTCGCCAAATTGATTACGAGCAGCGACGCCAACCTGCTGGAGGGTTCGACGTACCTCTAAGTTCTGCTTTGCAACGTCCCAGCCGTAGTCATCTACAACCTCAGCAAGGCGAATAGCATTATCTATAAGGGGATTAATTTCATAAGCATAGTTACGCACAGCATCAGCAAATGCAACGCGAGTGTAACCATAGTGCTCAACAAGATACTCAGCAACAGTATCTTTGCCCGAACGAGCGTAACCCGATAGTCCAATAATCACTGAAAAGCCCCTTTTCTTAATGATATGCGTGCGTTTGCTATTCCTGTGTAAATCTCATCTTTGCTCATACCGCCAACATCCTTTTGGTCAGTATGGTTGTAATTAAAGAACCATACAGGACGATTGACCTTATCAGCCCACACTCCAACCTCACTGGTGGAGTTGCGCCCAGCTTCGTCGTTATCCAGTGCAACATATAGTTTGCGGTCGGTATTAAGAAGCTCATACTGGTCTTTGGTCAAACTAGCGCCGTAAGCAGCAACACCAAAGTCAATCCCTACAGAAGCTAGTCGAGCCACATCTAACGGAGACTCTACGAGAAGCAGGCTTGCTTCATCTGTAGAAACCTTCATCTGTTGATAGTAGCCAAAGAGTGTTCGACCTTTTTTAACACCTGTCGGGTAATTCATAAAGTAACGACCCGTAATTCCTTTTTCTTGCCAACCCCATAAAGCGTTTGTGAGAGGGTCACGAATAGGAATAATCCATGAACGTTTCTTAGGGTCGTACAAAATCCCTAAGCGTGCAGCAGCACTAGGAAGTATTCCGCGACCTCGTAAAATGTCCGTAGGGGGTGGTGTAAAAAGAGCTAGCTCAGACTCGTATAGAACAGTAGGAATCAGGTCTTCCTCAGGTTCAGCGTCTACACGTGCAAGCAAATCACTTAACTCTTCTTTGTCTTTGATGAATTTATCAACATCTTCGTAGTCAACCCCACCGATGTAAGAAACAAGGTACTGAAGGTTTCCTTTAAAGTGGCAGGACCAGCAACGAAAGGCACCTGTAGAAGCGTTGATAGAGAACGAAGGGTGAGAGTCTTCCCTACCTGTACGAGCTAGGTGAGCAGGACAACGAGCCTTTACCTCACGTCCTTGAACTTCTCCAGCCTCAACACCGAGTTTTTCAAGAAGGCTGACCATCTCATCAGTAGTCATTGAGGTCACTCTCCTCTTGCTCTTTAAAGACGCCCTTATCCCATTCCCATGTCAAAGAAATCTCTGCAGGACCTGAGTTACGGCTAGCCATAATCTTTAGAATACGCATGTCGTCAACCTCTTCGGACTCGCGCTCCAAGCCCATCACAACGTCAGCATCCTGTGCGAACGAGGACGCGTAACCAATAGAGTCAATGGTTGCTTTACCCTTATTAGTCTTATGCGCCAAGTACTGAGTGTTAATAATGATTGGCTTTTGAACTCGCATAGCTAAGTTCTTGAGGTTACGTGTGATGTTAGTCAGCGCACGAGGAGTGTTCATCTCCTTGGTCTGTTCATCAAGCATCAAGTAGACACCATCAATAAACACCACGTCAGGTTGCAACAACTGAATCTTGTTAGCAATTCCAGTAATTGTTTTACCCACCTTTTGGCTAGGCAAGAGAAATCCGCTCTCTAACTTACTTGTAAAAGTTAAGCTTGAACGGTAACGGGCTTCTTCCTCTTCAGTCATAGAACCTGTCATCAAACGAAAATGTGACAGCTTTCCTCGAATAGCATCGTAACGCGCTTCTTGTTCCACGTTAGTCATTTCGTAAGATTGAAACATAACCTTTTGACCTTCAAGCTGCATGTTGATAGCCATCTGCAAACACAGGGTTGACTTACCAGTCTTTGGCAAAGCAGCTACGACAATGAGTTGTCCTGGCTGTATACCGCTAATGCTCTTATCAATAGTGGGAAAACCAGTGCGATAACCAAGGATGCCATCAGGAGTGTCCTTTCTACGTAAGTACTCCGCAAAACGTTCTTCAGTAGTTTTTGTTAAGTCGACATCATCGCTTGAACTAAAAGTCTCTTCATCAATGCGAAGTAAACCTCCTTGCAAAGCAATCAAGGATTCTTCGTGACCAAACTTGTCATAGACTTCAATAGCGTCTTTTAACAAAGCATGGGTAAAGCTCTTTCGTCTATCGGACACAAATGTGTCAAGCAAGTAATCAATAGAATCAAGAGGTTCTTCTAAAACAAAGTTTGGAAAGTTTTTATTTACCGCTTCAATACTTGGACACTCTGAGTAGTTAATAAAGTGTTCACGGATAAATTGAAATAGGCGGATGTTGCTATCATCAGAAAACCAAGAGTCGCTTACCCCACGGGTAAGTAGCGGAGACAGGTCTCTATTAGCAATGAGCTTATGAAGAATCCTTGTTTCGTTATTCAAATTCCACCACCAAATACGTCGCTGAATGTAAGACCCCAATGACCATACCTTAGCAACCTATTTGGCAAATCCACAACACCTGTTACTTCAGGTCGATATGGAAGTTCTGCAACAAGTTGTTCTACGGAATCGTATGCCCTGTAGTATCGAAAAGGGTTTGTCCCTACTCTATCCAGATAATCAATAATTTCTTTCGTCGCTTCATCGTCCCTATCTGTACTGATTAACTCCAGAGTAGTACCAACGCGGCTGGTGTATAAATAGAAACGACTAAGCGCCCCCATGTTGTACTCCACTTTATAAGAGACTTTAGGGATTACTTTAAATTTCTTTGTAACTTCAGGGGTTGACGTTGTTACCACGTCTAGGTGAACCAGCAAACGCTTGGGAAGCTCATTGCTGATATCACCATATTGCATTAAAACACCTCTATTTTTCCAAATCGTATAACAAAGTCCCGCATAGCTTTCTCAGATGTCTTAGCTGCCTCTGCGTCATATGACGTAGCCTTGCTAGACACCGCTAACGGGTACACTCCTTTGTTTTCATTCATCTTAGCTTTTACGAAATCAATGTGTTTACACAACCCACGTGAAGTAAATCCTGGACATGTGCAGTGTAAGTCGTCGTTAGAGTTGGTAGAGACTTCGAAAATCCCAGGATGCGAAGTTGTCTTCGTACTGAGAAATACTTGAAGAAGCTTATAACCTTTCACAACTTCTATCTTAGATGACCTGATGTATTTTCGACGGCTATAGAAAGGAAAGCCTCGAAAAGGAAATTTCGTGTCGCATCACCATAACCGTTTACCCAATCCTCTGTAGAGAGGTTAGTTGTCATTATGGTAGGCAATCCGTTCTCAAATCGAGTGCGCAGAACTTCGTGTAAAAGATTTTTACTCCAACCGTTCTGACCCATATGCTCGTGCCCAACGTCATCTATAACAAGTACACGTACATTGTAAGCGTCGTCAGCACACTCACCTAAGATGCCGTAATACAGCTTGTAATCCCAATCGCTCGTATCAGGTTCCATGGTTCGACCTTTTAAAGCGATGAGCTTTGTATACGACGTAAAGTAGCACGGGCGAACTAAAACAGCTTCGCTCTTAAACGTTGCTAAAGAAAACGTTGTAATCATCTCTTGTAATACAGCAGACGCTAGCGTGGATTTACCGTGACCTGCATCACCGTAGAGCATCACACCTTTACCGCAGAACGATGAACCATACGCACGAATAACACGGTCAGACTTAACATGCTCTAACCAGTGTTTAACGTAATCGGTGGCGTTCCCTAACGGCAGGCAGTCAGACAAAGTCCAGCCCACAGATTTGGCAGGGATGTTTGCCACTTTAAACCACGAACGTCTACGTATCTTCAATGACTCAAGTGCGTACATTATCCCTCCAACCCTAAAGCTTGACGAGTACGAGCCTCATCGAGTTCTTTCGAAGCAGCAAAGCTATCAGGGTTGTGATACTGAAGCAAGGCTTGCTCTTTCAAACTTCCAAAACGTTTAACAAAAGTTTTCCAAAGACGCTCTGAATCAGAAACAGTCTTTACCCACGGCTCTGCAAGATAAATGTCAACCATCTTCTTTTCAATAGCACCGTTAGTCTGCTCATGACTTCGCTTCTCAGCTAAAGCCTGCACAAAGCGAGTGTGCTTAACCTGCCAAGGTGGAATGTCCCAACGGCGGAACATGAGATTATCGCTGAAGTAGTACGCGATGTCTGACGAAGACCAGTCTTTTGCAGGAACGCGGTCTCGGTCACGGAGTTCGACTTTCCTGCGATATTCCGTTTCTTTGATTTCAGCGTACGCTTTTTGCTTTTCAGCCCGACCTTTGGCGCGAAGAGCCTGTTGCTCTTCTGCGTACTCTTTGTCGTCTGCCGTATATTCGAAATCCACGTTTACTCCGTAAGACAAAAGTTGACTTTCAAATTTTTTCGCGCCCTTTTCCGAAATTTTCGGTATAGGTAAGCTTTTAGAAGTAATAGCTTTAGAGCTTTGTAGCTTTATAGCATAATCAGCTAAATAGCTATATGGCTTTACTAGTTGATACAGAAACGCCTTTTCGGGACTCCCGTCAGGGAACTCTGTAAGCCGTTGAACCGTTGTGCAATGTCCGTTATAAAATTCGCGGGTCATGGTGATGCCACCTGCGACTCGAATCTCTTTTAAGACTCGGTAGTAATACTTTTTGCCGTGGTCAGGAAACTCGTTTACAACCTTCTCAGCCGTAATCGTCTCCCAGCCAACGCTTTTTGCAAAAAGCCATAAAGCCATTGCCTCGAGTGAAATCACTCGGAATCCTTTTTTAGCTCAATGGCGATAAGTTGTGCCATGACCTTGGCGAATCCTAGCATGGAGTCATAGAGATACTCCATCAAGACTTCCTCTTCGTCGGTGTACTCCTCAGATACCTCAGAATCGTCTTCAGAAGCCTCTAGGAGCTCTTGTGACCGTTCGTCAAGTACTTCTTCTACCTCAACCTCGATATCGGGCATTTTAGGCTCTTTAGGGGCTTTTAAGCCCTTGACAGGGTTGATATCGGTCAGACCCTTGGTTAGGTCAAAACAGGGGATGCCCTTGGCGCTAAAAGTGGCTAGAGCATCGACGCAATGTGGGTCTTCATCGTCCCATAATAGAAATCCATAGGCTTTGTCTGAGCTCCCTTTGGCAAGCTTTGCAGCCTCCTTGTAAGGCTCTCGTTCAACCTGGAACGATGTACCCGCAGGCAGTCCTACCGCCTTATCCTCATCGCGCAAGTAGGCGAGGATTTGGATATTTTTTTCTTTTGCTAGCTTTGCTGCTTCTTGTAGACCTGTTGACGGATAGTCGTCATAGACCAGTGCCATAACAGGTGTCTGCTTCTGTTGTTTAAGCATGACAAGGTAATCGCTTAAAAGCGCTTCGATATTTGTTTTGCTTGTTGCTCCATTGCCCGCTATGAGCAAATATGCTGAATCAGCCATTGACTGCTCCTCTCATTGAAGGGAAGAGCCACTCTACACCTTTTTAGAGATTTCTCCTAGGGGGCACTACCACCGTCTTGGTTAAGGTAGCAAGCTTCTCTGATGCCAGCGCTAAAAATGGAGCTAGAAAGCATGACGCCCCTACGTAGACAACATCTTGTTTAAGGGACAAATTACCTAAAAGTAGACAACCTGTTACAGAAAAGACTAATGAGACGACTACTTTCAAAATACCTAGATGGGTAAATCGTTCAAAGAACGCTAAAAAGAATGCAGAAAAACACGAAACAAGTACCAGTGTTGTCATAATGTGACAACTGTACTACATCGATTGATAGTAGATGGCAAAATTAGAGCCGTGTGGCAAAAAGCTGCCTAGTGTGGCAGTTAAAACTCCCTTGGTAGCATCCTTATTTTTGTAGTAATAGCTGGTACTGGCACCTACAGTTCCTGACCAAAAGGTATCGTCCACATCAGCGTAGCCGTAGTCCCCATCAAAGAAATCAATGTAATAAGGTTGATTTTCAAAAATAACGTTTGACAGGCGTAAGCCATATCCCGCTCCTAGCGGTGCAAGCCATACAACTCTAATGTTTGCTGATGTTGCTGTAGATGGTGAGATGTCTGTTAATGAATACGTTGTTGGGTTTGCTGGGTCTAGTGGTGTTTGATATATAGGAGATTCAGTAGTGCTGATAAGAGTATTGCTTGAGTTGTACCAATCAATAGCTAAGTAAGCGTTGTAACCCACCGTTGGGCTGTTATCGTCAGATGTCACAAGGTTGACACTAAACGTGTATTGCTGACCAGCATTTACAGGCATGTACTGAGAGGTATTTGTTGTGTAGATGATGTTGACGTCAGAAGTTCCTGTTGAATAAACTTCCATTTGGTTTGCTGCGTATGGAATGTTACTTGCCGAAAGAGAAAGTCCTTCTCCAATGGCGACCGCTGCTGTTCCATTTACCGCAGTCCAACTTCCTATACTAATCTGGAAGTTAGGCGTTGCACATAGGTTGATGCGGTCTGGTTCTACGTAAACTTGAATCTGACGAGCATCTTGAAAATATGTTGCTGCTCCAGATTTTTCTAACTGACATCCATCTATGTAATGGATGTTTCCAACAGCAGCTGATGTTGTGCTAATTCCTGGTACCGCAAAATATGCTGTAGAGGGTGCTGACGCTGTTACAGAAACCAGTGTCCAGGATGTAGTAGAAGACGTTGTTGCTGAGGCTGATGTAGAGGTCGACAGTAGGTTCCCTCGATAGTCATACCAGTTAATAGTTGCTTTAAAAGACTTGGCTGCTGAGACCGAGTAGACGCGATAACCAAAGGTATACGACATCCCAGAGGTCACGGGGATACTCTGTTGAACTGTGTCAGTAAGCCCACATCCTGAGGTTACTGTGCCACTTGCTGTGGCTGTAAGTACCCCTAATCCTTGAGAACTATTGGCAGGAGCAGTTGATGGCGCACCCGTTTCAAAGTACGGAAGTACTGGTGTAGGATAAACGTATCCTGTAGTACCTGAGGCTGTTGGCAATGATGTAGATGTGGTGATGGTGAGTGTTGTTGTTGCTACTTGTTGGTTTGTGTTTGTAGTTGTAGATGTAACAACTCCTGTTTTATATGCCCCGTCAACCGAGCTTGTTCCATATACATACACACCTGAACTAAATGTGGCTGATGTTTTTGAGTTATAAACTGTCTTGATAGTGAGGGTTGTTCCTGAAGATGACCAAGATGTTATAGGTACTGCAACAGCTCCTACTAAAGTTCCACCAGTTGTTACCCAACGACCTGAAGGGTTGTCCGTAGAACTGTGCTCAAACGAAGCATCATTAGAATCTAAGAAAAGGTTCTTTCCTTGAACAAGCTTTGTAGTCTCTCCTGTTAAGGACTTTATATATAGCTCTGTTCCTGCTGTGCTTCCTTTAGATTGATAAATATCTAAAGCATTAGCAATTAGTGAGCGTGAGCGTCTAAATCCAAGTTCTGGTTGATATTGAAAGTTAAACTGTTGTAGAGCAGGTGGGATAAGGTTTCCATAAAGCGATTCTATTTTATAACGCTTTCCTGCAAGCTCTGCGTAAGTTTTTAAAATGTCATAATAAAAACCAAAAATAGCTAAGAAACTTCTTAGTGTAGGGTTTTCTGGGCTATCAATACCCTCAGCAATGTTGGGTACTTTATAGATATTTGGCAACATATCATAAAATTTATATTGACTTCCATAGTCTTTAACAGAAAGGCCTGTAGCGTTTCCAGCGCGAACCCACTGCGTATTTATTCCAGCGGTTCCTCCTCCTAAACAGGTAGTCTCGCTAACAATTGCATAAACAGTAAACGTTGTTGAGGTTACTGACAAAACTTGACTATTTAAAATATTGTAATCAGAATCAGGCATGTTCATGACGCCTACATAGTTACCTACTGCATAGGTGTGTGGTGTAGCTGTTGTGTAGGTCACTTCATATGCGACATCAGTGAATTTTACAGCCGAGGCGCCTGTTACGGATAAAGTGTTTGTTAAAATTTTACAAAAAACAGAGTAGTAGTAAAAGCGGCCTTGTTGTAGCTCATTTACGTATACATAGCCAGAAGTACCGTAGCCTCCAGCTAGTTCTGTTCCTACAGTTGCTATGGTAAGAGTATTTCCATTTACAGAGCTGACAAGCCATGTTCCATCAATTTCAGTGCCTCCGTAGATACTTATGGTGCACCCTAAAGTAATGTATGTTGCGTCGTTAACAGTGACCTGAATTTGACCTGGTTCAACAAACCAATAAGTAATTTCTCTAACAGCGTTAGGGTCTGTTTGTGTATTTGTATGGGGAATAATAGGGGTCTCTGGTGGAGCAGGGTCATAGTAAGAAGAGATTGTCGACGTACTAGTAGAGCCACGAGTTTGGTCTACAAGAATAATTCCGTCATCCGCTGTTTCAGGAAAACCGTGAATATTTCTAATTAAGCGAATACCTGTCCAATAGCCTGAAGGAGTCGTCCACTCACACAAAAGTTTGGCGTAATCAACAGAATTGACAGTAAAAGGGGTAGCATCGTAGTTGGCTAGAGTAATGTTTCCGTAATAACTCCGACCATAGTAATCAATTCCATAGCGTGCCATTTATAGTCCTTAGAACCCGCCCATTGCAGCAATAGCAAAGATATTTGAAGTATTTGTTTGGTTTGTTGTTACGGTGGCTGCTAATCCTGATGTCGTTGACGCCAAGGAGTAGGCCGTAGCAGCTAGGTTCTCTACGTTAGTAACACGGTCACCAAAAGAACCAAAGGTGGTGTAACCTGTGTAAAAGTATGTACTAATGCTAGGTGTTGTACTTCCAGCACTATTAAGCGTGAGGTTAGTCTTAAAGTTTCCTGAGTTTTGAGGAGAAAGACCTAGGGTAGACTCAATAGCGTAAACCTCTGCTTGAATGAGGTTAGGATGGCTAGCATCAACAATTTCCGTTTGGTTTACATGGGTAGTAAAGCTAGAAATAATCGATAGCGGGTAAGCTGACGTGACTCCGTATGGCATTTTCTCTCCTTTTAGATTCCACCAACAGTGGTTATGCTGATGTTGTTTGCCTGAGGGATTTCAAAGTACTGAGTAGTAATGTCCTGAACTCCACTACTTCCATCTCTGCAAAGAAGGGTAATTGTGTAGGAAGCTACTCCGTCCACAGCTGCTACAGCAGAGGCGATATCTGTTTGATAAATAGTCTCACCAAAAGATGTGTAAGTAAACGACAGTAGGTTAGATATAGCAGCCACAACTGCAGTCTGCACTGTAGTGGCTTTTCTGTTAGCAAGTACAGTTACTGTCACCGAAACATCTACGTTAACGTAACTAGGTGGAAGCACAGTGACGGTTGTATTCGGTGGAATAACTGAAGCAAGTCCGTTTAAAATGTTTGTTTGCAGGATTGTAAAGTTACTTGTAAAAGAACCGCTTGATACCCCTGGGTCGCCTGACTGTGCTGCGTAAACAATGACGCTTGTAAAGGAGTTAGCTACTGCATTTGCTTTGTCTGCTCCTAAATTACTGTTTACATAATCAGCGTAGTCTTGAAGGGTAACAACACGATTAAGTGTTGATATTTTCTTTGTAGCGTTGACTCTAATGGAATCAGTCGCTTCTTGGTCGGCACCCCCGTAAGCAGCAGATGGTTGCGATACAGTTAAACCTGGTTGTGCTAAGTTAGTAATATTGGTAATTGAACCAGCTGCTACGTTTCCAGACGAACCACTTCCTACAGTGTAGGTAAAGGTAAGTTGTGTATTAATAGGAGGAATGCGACCACTGATGTTATCGCCAAAGATAATGTATGAGTTTCCTAGGTCATCGTATGTTGTTGAGAAGAATGGGTCATTTGCTCCAGCATCAACAATATTTTTAATATATGTGTAAGGAATACTGTCAACTGTTACAGAAATTGTTCCATCAACTACAGGGGCATTGAGCAACTGATAGCTTTGGTTAGCAAGTCCATCTGATATTTGAACAGGGTCTGTATAAGTGGTGCCTTCAACTACTTGAGTGCTGACAGTTCCTGGGCTAGACGAGGATGCTGCTGCAGGTACAACCGTTGTATAGAGTGTCTGAAAGTTAATTTGTTCGTTGTTACTGTTTACTACTGTTGTAGTAGATACCTGTGTTCCAGCAGGAATCGTTATTGAAGAGCTTGTTGAGTTAGAGAATGTAACTGACGTCGTAGCTGCTCTGGCGTTTGCTGGAACGTAGTTCAACAAGTTGGCGATATCTAAGATACTGCTTCTTTGGCTTGCTGTTGTTAAGAACGCCTCATTTGCTGCTCTATCAATAAAAAAGCTCAAGTTATCAGCTGCTGCAGCAAACAACTCAATCATTGTTATACCAAAATCAGAGGTATCTCTTGATGTCCATTCTGGTAAAAAGTACTGAATGAGGTTCTGTAAATCCTCGCTAATGGATGAGAAATCACGGCTTGTGTAGTCCTGCTGAGGGACAAAGTTACTATAAATCGGATATGACGTTGTCACTTTATTCTCCCTGAACTATCTCGCCATAGCGATTGAATACCTTGGTCTGAGTTGACAGCTGCTGACGTTGACCGTTAGGAATAGTATAGTCAATTTCTAAGTTTAATCCGTAGTTTACGTCATCTGGTGTAGCTACAACATTATTTAGTGTTAAAGAAGGCAACCATTTAGCAAAAGCAGCAGCAACAATTTTTGTTGCTAACGCGGTAGTTGAGTAATTATTCTCAAATACTAAATCTTGAACTCGTGAACCAAAATCTGGTCGCATTACACGCTCACCCATTTGTGTAAAAATGACGTAGCGAACTCTGTCCTGCCAGATAGCTGCATCATTGTCTTCGTAAAAGCTTACTTCACCTGATTGATTAATTGAGAAAGGAAATGCAATAGCGCTGCCCTCGATATTAGCCATTAGATATACACTCCCATCCATACTGGAAAGTTAGGGTCGCCTTTTTCAAACATTATCCAGACAACTTGATTAATGTTAGGAACACTAATGTGGGAACTATGTGCTGAGTTCAAAGTCACGTTATGCGTGTGACTTCCATATTGTCCTACCGTAGCTGCAGTCGTTGTATAGGTGTCTGTGTGGTTAGCGTGAGTTCCGTTGTCAACAACAGGCATACAGCCAGGAATCCAACCAGTGACCCCTTTAGGGTTTAACTTAGGGTCTCCCAGTAAATCTGGGATAGACACTTGAATTTGATTGTGACCTGTAGGGTCTACGTTGTTGTAGCAGATGCCTCTATAGAGCCCGTAGTAGCGTTTATCTGACACCTGAGCTCCTTAATTTGTTGATAGTAGCCGCGCTAGCAGCCGTTTTTGATGGTTGATTACGAAGGTTACCCGATGAGTTACCCCATTTAGGGGCTGAAGTGTTGGGACTACGTGTTGCATCGGGTTGCTTTCTATTTTGTGCCAAACTGAATCCAGTGTTTTTTGCGCTGTTATTTACAATAGGCGTATTAGAAATTAGTTTTGATGCTGCTGGTGTCGAGGTAGCAGGGCTAGTTGGACTAATAATTCTTTGAGGAGTCGGGTTAGGTGCTTTAGCTCCAGAAGCAACTTGTCCAAGAGAGTCTGTTCCAACAACCATTTCAGTTGTGTACATTTTTTCTTTAAATATGTGGGTACACTCAAGAACTGTCCAGTAACCTGAGTAGTCTTTTCCAAGACCATCAAGAAAAACAGGCATGTCAGGGCGAATTCGAGCGTCACCTAAAACTTCAGCTGTTCCTCGATATGGGTATCGATTTCTTTCATCTGCTGCTACTGCTTCGTAACCAGCTACTTGTGAATTAGGAATAACCGCTGAAGTATGAAAACTATCAAAAAATTCTGTTTGTGATTGTGTTTTTGTAGCAGTTGGTCTGTTTTGATTGGTATTAACAATTTTATTTCCAGATGTAAGACTTACCCCACCAACCGCTACCGCAGACTTCATCTGCTCGTCATATTCGTTTGCATCACTTACTTCTGGATTAAAGTTAAATAAACTGAGGCCTTGGGGGTCGTTTGCTTCACGAAGAATAAAGTAAGGAGCATTTTCCTGATACTTTGTAAAATCAGCTGTCATTGTATCAAAATAAACTGAAGTACCTTCTGACCTAAGGGTGTAGCCAGTTTGAATAGCCAGTTTGCATAAAAATTCCCAATCTGTTTCACCCATTTGACACAAGTTGTCAAAAACTCTGCCGTGAGGGGCACAGTAATAGGCTAGGTTATGTTTTTTACAAATCTGAGCAGCTACTTGGTCTGCGGTGACGTTTGTCCAAACATTTTGTGATGCTTGTTTCATAACGTATGTTGCACCTAAAGCGGTTATCTCTACAAAGTTTTTATTTGTTTGTAGGTCAGGTGTTATAGAGTGAATATACCCAGCAAACTCTTGAGAACCGTATGGAGAAGAAATAGTTACTTGTATAGGAGAACCTGTTTTAATGTCAGAATACGTCATGCCCCAATTTTTTACATACAAGCTTAAATGCTGGTGCTTATATCTACCCATAGTTAATACAGTGCGGTAGGAAAGTACGGTGCTTGTTTGCGATTGAGGTAGTTTTATGTCTATAAAATTATACATTTGGAATCAACAACTCTGTTCCAGGTGCAATAGACATTGGGTCAAATATTTGTGGATTAAATTCAGCTATAACCCACCAAAGATTTGGTCTGTTGTAGTACTTAAAGGCTATTTGGTCTAAACGCTCACCCTCAACGTACACATGAGTTTTGTAGGATAGCCGTCCTAAATCAGAAAACGTATAAAAAACAATAGGTAGTTGCGGGCCATTTTCTTCTAATTGAATGTACTCAATAATTGAGTTTATATAACGAGAATTATTTTTAATAGTCACTTTTTTGCGCCTTTTGGAGGAGTGTTATTGCTATTTCCGCTAGATTGCTGTACTGCTTGAGCTGTTGCCATCAAAATAAATGACATATCAAGCTGAGAAGTAATAGGTTTCATATCTTGTGTAAATTTTGTATGAGTAATGTTTAAGCTGTCTAAGTATCCTAAGTAGATTTTAGGGCCAAGTTCAATCCAAACAAGCGTCATCATTAAGAAACCGATGTCTGAAGATGGTCCACTTGGACCTACCCACCCATCGCCGTTGATTGTTTTATAAAGGTATTCAATATCTGCAAGAGTACCTCGAGCGATTAAATCTTTAATCTTTGTTTCTAGACTTTCATCGGTCTCTGATGAATCAGGGGTCTTTGCAACACCACTGCTGCTCACATCGTAGTAGTTTGTTAGTTGATTGTAGTCTTGAGTAGCACCAAAACTTGCAAAATCGTTTGTTCTATCAAGAACAATAGAAACAGACAAACTCTCTCCTCCTGGAAAAACTGGAAGAGCTGTTGACCAATATTGCGCCGATGTAGGGGTAACCCCATCATTAATTTGTACATTAACACTATACGACTCAGGATTCCATAAAAATTGAAACCCATATAACTTGGATGACGTCGTAGGTTTAGCATTGGTGTCTTGACTAGACGTAGCGCTTTGTGTAAAAGCTAGCCCTTTCTGGTCAGCGTGAAACCAAAAACGACCCCTACGGTCTATGTCACTTAAGCTGTCTTGGCCATACTGACCGTCTGAGCTCATTGTTAGTGGCAAACTTGCTCTGTGAGGAGGTAGGTTAAAACTACAGTCATTAGGAAGGCTTGGAGGGGATGCGTAATCATTACCGCTTAACGCTGCTCCATTGTTTAAAGCACTAGAGTTAGCTGCTGCGGCTCTTGCAGCAGCGGCTGCAGCAGCTGCAGTTGCAGATTGTGCTCCCGAGTATCCTCCAATTAACGCGTTAACCGCATCTGTGTACGTTGTCTCAGCCTGAGCTAGCACAGTTTTACCTAAGTTAATATTTGCTTGCATACGTCCGTACTGATTAATAACTGCTTTAGCAGGAGTACCTACATAATCAGTGTATTGGGCTTCTACTTGGTTTTTTACAGTAGTTGAGGCGTTAGAAGCATTTACAGCAACAAGCATGTTTTGTAAATAATTTAGTACTTTACTGCTTGTATAAAAGTTATATGCCCACAACAAAGGTACTGTAATGGTGAACGTGTCCCCATATACTAAGTTAGTAGGCGTCGTATCAGCCCAAGGATTGTTTCCGTTTCCAGCTAAAAGATAGTCGTTGTAGTGAACGGCAAAGTAATAATCATAAAGACCGTCTTTTGTACTGGAATCAAAAGGAAGATACCCTGTCCACCAATCACCTGGTTTTGTTGGATTCTGGTATAGACCCCCATAAAAAGTTATGGTACTAACGGAACCGTCAGAAGGTCCATCGTAAAAATGAGCTTGATTTGGATATGTAAGCCCTTTAGGTGAGTTGATTAATACCGCACTGCTGCCACTTCCCGTGTAAAACACGGCGTTTGCTTGATTGATGGCACCCACAATTTGAGCAATAGCAGAAGTTTTTTGTGATTGAAAAGTTTGTTGAATATCTTTAAGTTTACTCTGTTTTGCTGCAGGTGGATTTGTTGCCAACCATTTAGCAATAGCAGAGTTAGTTGTGCTGGCTGATGTAGCTGTCATTTGCTAGTTACTCCTGCTTGAGCTAGTGCTTTTTTAACTGCAGCTTGAATAGTAGCGGCCGTTTTTGCTGCAGCGTGTGGGTCCGTTCCAGATGGAACTGTAACGTTAATATTAATTTGAGGTGCGCCTGTCGATGCTGGAGTTGTGCTCAGCAAAGTTCCTAAAGGTGCTGTGTTACCTATTGTTCCGTAAAGACCAACACTACTTGTACTGTACATTCCTCCAGCACTGCTGTCAGCTACAGATGTAGATGCTCCTCCTGAGTAGTGACCTGCGTCCCAACTCGAAGCTTGAAGAAGCTTAAGGAAGTCGCCTTGTGAGCTGGCTCCTGCACGAAGCGCAGAGACGATATTTGTATACCCGCGAGAACCCGCGTTGGCACCTGTTAATGTTGCAACGGTTGCAGCCAGACCTTGTTGCCAAGAGCTGTACGCCTGAACACCGCTACCTGCTTTTCTAGTATTGTAATTAACCGAACCGTTAAGCTGATAGCTTGTATTGAGGGGGTTGTAAGTAGCGGTGTTGTTCCAGTTTCCGCCTTCCATGTTTTCCCACATGGTTAAGTCAGCAACATTTTGTTGAGTTGCTGGAGCGCCGAGAGCTCCGAGAAGCATGGAAGCAAAGCCTCCTTGGTCTACAGGACCTCCGTTAGCTCTAGCGATAAGATGGTTAGGAATGATAGTTCCGCTGCTATCTGGAACGAAGAGTTCAGGTCCTTTTTCACCAACGATATAAGGAACATTACCTTTAGCAGGACCACCTGTTGCTAAGCCTTCTACAGTTGTTTCTGCGTCTTCAACGACTGGGTTTGTAAAAAACCCTTTAAGAGCCTTAAATATCGCACCACCTGTACCGCTTAAGAAATGACCTAGAAGTCCACCAAGACCAGCACTTGCTGTAGTACCTATTCCACCCATCAAAGTACTACCAAAACCATAGGCTTTTAGCTCTGGTCCTAAATCTTTAGCAACTTTAGCAAAATCATTTGCAGCAACTGTTAGTGTTTTAAGAGCTGCAACAGTTCCTACGTTTATACTGGCTTGCGTTGCTTGAGTAACACCCAGTTGTGCAGTGTTGTAAGCACTTTGAGCACCAACAGTTGCTGTTGTGATTCCTGCTGCAGTAAGCTGCGCTTTTGTCGCATCATCAGGCAACCCCTTAGCTTTAGCAAAAAGCTTAGTGATAATAATCTGTTGAAGATTTTGGTCAGGAATATACGTATTAAGAATAAATGTAAGCTGACCAGATGGAGTAAGAGCTCCTTGTAAATAAGCGTAGGCTTCTACAGAGCCCTTTTGTAAAGGGGGTGTTGTTGCAAAAATTTTATCAACAAAGTCGTTTGCTATTTGGTCAGGACTTCTTGCTAGACCAGCTGCAGTCATGGTCTTAACACCAATTTGGTTTAACAAGTTTGTTGAACGACCTTGGTACAAAGACGCGGACGCCTGAGCTGTTCCTGCTAATCCAAGGTTTGGAGCATAATTAGAAAGAGAGGCAACTCCGCCACCTACTTGGTTAACGTTATAGATACCTGCGCTTTGAAGAGCAGCTATTGCTTGAACAGCGTCTTGGGAATTAAGAGCAGTTCCCCCAGCAGAAATGGCTTTCTGTAAATTACCCGTTTGACCAAAGCTCATTCCACCGAAGAAGCCTTGGCGAGATGTTGAAAGCTGGTATGACGCTGCTTCTGCAGGGCTAGGCAGCATATTTGCAGCAGCTGAAATTCCTACACCTGCAACAGAGCCAAGACCTTTAAGAACAGTACCTAGTACTTGACCTGCAGCACCTGCGGTAGATGTCGTTCTAGGAGTAGCTACTGTTCCGTTAGCGCCTCCTCCTGGGTTGGACATGCTGCCAGTACCCACAGTATTTCCAGCGGCAGCGCTGGCTCCTGCAAGTCCTGTGTGTATAGTTTGAGAGGCAGCGCCTGCTTTTTCAAGATTTTGAGCAAGTTTCTCAGAGAGCGCGACCAAGTCAACAAGGTCTTGACGCTTTGCCATGTCTATAAGCCTCTCTTAGAACGTTCCAGCCAATTTTTTCTTTCCCTAAAGGAAAGATTGCGTATGTCTGATAAAGACCATTTAAATGCTCGAGTGAGCACTTCATACTGGTCCATTAAAGACTCGTAATCGGTTTCCTTATAGTCGAAACAAGGAAGCGAGACTTAGTGGTAGTTCAATCTCTGTACCACATGCCTCACAAGCCTTGCTCACCTCCCCTAGGCGTGGACCTGGGTTACGGTCGACAATCTCTTTAATAAGAGTTTCGCGGTCTTTTATGCCGAGTTCTAAGACGGTGTTCGGTGTTGTAGGGGAGTCGTTGAGACTAACAACGCATCCCGCAAGAATAATTGTATTCAATTCTGCCAAAGTTTTGTCGGTACTATCCATAACTTTTCTTTGGGTAATGCCATTTGGTAAAGACACACGAGCTCTTCCCGCTTTGATAGGTACAACCCACGAACGGTCTGCTTGATTCTCTAACTCGTTTACTTCAATATCAGTATCTAAATCAATAGAAAAGTCTTGGGGCTTTTCACAGACGTTACAATAAGCTGTAAAATCTGCAATCTTGCCAAAAGTAACTTTTCTAATTCCTAGCAAAATAGCGTCTCGGTCTCCTGAGAGCATGACATCAAAGTCTTCTTTTACTGGGGCTCGGTCTCCAATGCTTACTAGTCCTCGTTGAAGGATAGTAAGGAGAGCTTTTGAAGTGCTACCTGCTTTTGCAATAACTTCCTCATCAAGACCGTTTAGCTCCCTGACTTCAGCGGTTTTTACCGCGCTTCCGTCCTTTGTTAAAAATCCGCCTGGCAAATGTACAAGAGTGTCAGCTGGTGACTCAGTAGCAATTTTTTGTTGTTCCTGAGGACCAGCTGTCAGCTCTTCTGCAAGCTTATTGACTATTCGTGGGTCCGACGTTTGTGGCACGAGTTATGCTCCTTTAGTTACTTAGTTAGAAAACGTATATGGTCCGTCTTGGGTAGTGATTGCGTTATTGTTTGTATCGGTAAAGAATACGTCCAAACCTTCGTGTACAAGAGTCATTTGTTCGAAAAGAACGTTGTTATCTGTACCATTAAGGTCTGTATAGGTAAGAGAACTAATCCACGCGTTGTGAGCAGTAAATACTGCACGTGAGGTAACTCCACCAATACCGTTAGCGTTTGTTGCTGTCGATGGATGGTCAAGAACGTAAATCTTTACGTCTAGACGGAAATCTGCACCAGCTGTTGTAATTCCATTTCCAGAAGCTGCTGCAAACAATGAGCGCATCCATGTGATTGCCTGGTCCTGACCATAAATCATTCCTCGGTTAAGGACGATTGGCTGGAAAGACGTTGTTCCAGGAATCTGGTGAACGGTTGTATTAAATCCACCTTCACGGTAGGCAATTGCCTGCGTGTTGATGGTAAGACCTTGAACCTGAGTAAAACCTCCAGAGAACTGGTTTGCTCCGTTGTTAGTTACCTTAGGGTCAAAGAAGGCTGCACCATTGACTGGTGGCATGAATTCTACGAAGTACTTAAAGTTACGTAGTGGGTCACTTTGTCGAGCACTCCAACGTGTGATGTCTGCTGACGATGCCATTTATTTCTCTCCTTACGCTGTTGTGATTACTGTGCCACCATCATATTGAGCAATATTGATGACGACATACTCGGCTGGACGTTGTAGAGCTACTCCGATATTGATGTTAACGATGCCAGCATCAATGCTTTGTAGCGTGTTTACTGATGAATCGCAAACAACATAATAAGCTTGAGATGGAGTATCTCCACGCAAACCGCCTTGACGCCAGAACTGGTTCAAGAAGTTGGTTACGGTTGCGTTGAGACTACGCCATAGCTTCTGGTCGTTTGGCTCAAAGATAGCAAACTTGGTAAGGTCGTTAAGAGCCTTCTCCAAGTAAATAAGGGTACGGCGAATTGGAACGTAGCGAGTTACATATCCTTGTTGCAGGGTACGAGCTCCCCAGATAACAATCCCTGAACCATTGATGTAACGAATAGCATTAACTGGTACGCCAGCTGCTCCGCCAGAGGTCAAGTTATCAAGGTCTGTGTTTGTGGTTGTTGCTACTGATACAGCCCCACCGATACGGGTTTGAAGACCTGCAGGTGCTTTGAAAACACCAGGGTTACCACGAGCCTTGTCTGTAGCAAGGTACTGAGCAACAACCGCAGCTCCAGGAGCAATTGACCTTGTAGCTCCAGGTGCGTTTGTTGTTGGGTCAGCAATGGTGATGTTTGGATAGTACGCAGCACCATAAGATGTCTGAGTGTAGCTAGCGGCTAGGGTGAGCTCATCAGCTACATCTTGATAGCCTGGGTCGATTACTACAAAGCAGTCAGCACGGTTTACAGCGTAAGCAAGAATAGTGTTGACGTCTGTAGATGCTGTGATTCCAGGGGCATTGATAATAAGGCTTGATTGAACTGCATCAAACGCAGAGACGGTTCCAGCAATAGCTGAACTTGTCTGTCCACCAGAACCGTTGGCACCTCCTGCTAGCTGAAGACCAAGAGCCCCTACTGGAGCTTTTCCTGGCTCTGAGCTTGCATCGTTATCATCAGTAACCGTAATCCATTGTGAAACTCCGTTGATAACTTGTGGAGCATAACGAGAGTTTGTGCTATCCATTGATAGGTCATTGAAGCGCTCTACAATGCTGTTTTGAGCTGAGCTTCCGTAATAAATGACAATAGAAAATGTAGGGGATGTTGTTGTCTGCTTAACGATATCTACATAAAGATTGTTACCCCAAGCACCTGGGCTAAGAGCATTAATCTGCATGGTGTAGGTAGCTCCTTGAGTACCGCCAGTACCGCTTGAGTCATAGAGCTGACGAGAAGCTGTTGCGTAGCCTGTGGCAGGTACACGCTGGATGTAGCACTGTCCACCCCCGTTACCTACAAGGAAAGAGTTGACGGCAAGACGAAATACGTCAGTAGAGTCATACTGCCAGTTTCCATAAAGCTGTGTAAATTGAGTCCATGATGTGACAAGAGTAGGAGCAAGTGGACCTTGGTTAATGGCACCAAGAAATGCTGCGTAAATGTTTGTTGCAGCACTTACTGATGGTGGTGTTGGTGTTAGGGTCTCATTCAAGTAAACCCCAGGGCGTTGGTAAACTGCCATTGGTATCTCCTTTATAGATTAGTCGGAAGTGACCGTCTGAGTAATCGGGTTAAAGTTATCGTTATTAGTTGCACCAGATAGTGTGATGTCGACGCTCGAAACTATGCCTAGAGCTGCTGCATCTGAAACATCTTGGGTCATCTCAGTAAGCACTCGCACAGTTATGACGTTACGGTAGAGTCGACGACTGTCAACAATTGCGTCTCTTTTTGCATAACTCTCCATAAACATATGACGCCATTCGTATATGCTTCCGTCGACGTTAGGCAAAGGTAGAAAGCCCCATTTACCTGGGGTATAGGTTTCTAGCATTTGTTTGATGATTTCACGGTCATGGCGAGGATGACGTGAGTAAGTAGTAATCTGATAGTAAAGGTCCCACGCAATAGGAGTGTCATAGCTGTAAACGACCCCACTGACAGGAGTAACTTGACCACCTAGGGTGTCGTCATAAACCGTTCCCCCACCTACTTGACGTTCTTTAGACTGAACCATGTCAATCAAGTCAATTGTGATAAACGGAAATGTCATGCTCTGTAATTCGATATCAGGCATGGTAAACCAGATTTTAACAGGTCGAGCAGATGACTTGCCGTCAGCTACAGTTATTCCGTTAAGCCAGTTCTTGAGTGCCTCGTCTTCTCGTACGAGGAAAGTTGTCTCGATGTCGCTCATTCAAACACGTCCGAATCAAAGAGGGAATTTACGACAGCATCTTCCAGACTATTATGGACAAACTCTTTAATAATATTTTTAAATGTTCGAATAGCGGGAGCTGGGGGCATACCCAGTTCTCCATATTCAAGGTCTTCTACTTGGTCGCGTAAAGAGTCAGGGTATTGGATGACAACAGTATCTTCATCATCAAGAATGACAGACATCTGAGAAACAAGAGTCTTGTTCCACCCGTACTTGAGGGCATGTGTTTGAAAGTCTTTAGTCAGCTGTGTACAGAGAAGGTCTACAGCATCAGCTTCATGCTTTTTAAAATTAACGCTTCCCACGCTTGGCCATCGCCCTTCCCAAGAGAACGCCTGCAGTCACCGCTAACCAGTTATTACGGTTTTCCCTTGCGTCGGGAAGGTTTTGAAAAATGGTGTTCTCAAAGTCGTCTTTATCGGCACGAGAAATCTTTGAGTCAGCCACGGTAATAACTCCTAGTGAGAGAGGTCGTTCGCAAGGGTAAAGCTATAAACACCGCACGGTGAGTACTCTTAAAGTATAAAGAAAGCCCCCCGTTTCCGAGGGGCTTACTCTTACTTCTTTTTCTTAGCTGGGGCTTTCTTTGCCTTGGCTGGGGCTTTCTTTATATCCTTGGCTAAAGCTTTGTCGTTCTTTTCATCAGTTTTTTCAAACTTCTTTTTTTGAGCTGCAGTCATGCCCTTTTCAAACTTTTTGTCGTCGTGAGCCATTTACTTCTTCTTACCCATTTTCTTCATTCCAGCAGCTGGAGCAGCCTTCTTCATTCCCTTAGGAGCAGCGGTGGCTTTCTTACCCTTGCCGTATCCAGGAGCCTTCTTATCCTTCATTCCGCATCCGCATGTAGCGCACATATTATTTATTTCCTTTCGTAGTGGTTTTGCTGCTTACTTTGTTAGGAAGCTTTTTACCTTTAGGGGTTTTTTCTTCCCACTCTTTTGCCATCTCTGGGTGTACAGCGTACATAAAAGCACGCTGACGTTGTGACTTAAATGGCATTATCCGACGTTATAGATGGTTAAGTTAGCTGATGGAGACGCTGGACGAGTTGGGTTAGTGCCAGCCGCTGTAGCAAGAAGTGACATTCCAGAAGCACCTGACCACCAGTGAAATTGGATATAGTCATTTGGGAGAACACTGATTGGAGACTCAATGTTTGCTAATACTTGTGAATTCTGAGCATTAGCTGTGGTAAAAGTAAAAGCAGAGGATGGGACTTGAACACCGTTTTTAGAAAACCAGGTTGTGACGTGGTAGTCACTTGTACCGCCAGTAAAATTAAACTGACCTAAAAAGTTAAGGTTGTAGGTGCCAGGTACAGCAAAAACAATCTTGCTAGTATCTGAACCAAGAGCCATTCCTTTACTTAAGTTTGTTGTATCCCAAGTAATTAAATTATCCGCTGTAGTTCCTCCGCTAGCCTGGCTTGTGCTTAAAGCAAAGTTGCCGTAGTAAAGAATGGCGGCCGGCACTACCGGGATATTTACTTTAATACTCATGCGGATGTCACCATAAAAACAGCAACTTTTGTAGAGCCAGTTGAAATTGCATAGAGTGCGTCCTCTGTACCAAGGCTATCAAAGGTTGCGCTTGCCCCTGGAATTAGAGATACTCCATACGATGTTGAGCTAACAGTAGAACCGCCTAGATACACGATTGCTGAAGCATCAATATTCTGCACGGAGATTGTGGCGTACTGCCATGCGTTGCGTGTTTCAAAGCCAACAGTGACAGTTGCGTCAGTGTTGAGCTGAACAGCTGTTGAACTGTTAAGCGCAATAACGGAGTGTGTAAGTGCCATGAGTGTCCTTTACTCGTCGTAATCGTCTGGTACGTTTGAGGAATACGCAGCAAACTGTGGGTCGTTGACCATTTCGTCTGGCATTACCTGTAAACAGTCTACAGCTAGAAGGCTGAACTTTTCCCCGATAATGCCCTTCTGTTGTGCAAGGGTAGGTCTAAATACTTCACCTTTATAGACAACACGGCCGCGGTCCTGTGGGTCAGGGTTGGTAAGAACGCCTGGGATGAGCTTCTCAATAACGTTTGCGTCAAGGGTAAGGTGCAGGGCGTCGGTGTTGTAGAAGCCTTGGTCAGTCTGCATAGTTTGACCCTGTGTAAGTACTGCTCGAACTACTGGAACTGTGTGCGGACCATTCCACTGACGGCCAGAGCCAATGGCGCCCACATCGTAAATGGGGTCAGCCGTGGACTCTCCTAGTTCAAAGAGCCACCACTCAACTGTGGTTCCTACGGAGTTTTGAAGTTCAGAAACTACTGCGTCCCTTACATCCCTAGACTCAAAGTCTTTATCAAAGCGACCGCCTGGGCTGTAGGATTTCATTACTCTATTTTATCCTCGTATGAACTTTAAGTTGCTCTTAACCGAGGCTTTATATTCAGGAGCAATCTCGCTCTTTTCAAGGACTTCAAACAGGGTAATCGATTCTACCTGTCGACCGATATACCAAGAACTCACTGCCATCTCATAATCAAGCCCATACTCACCTGGGTATTTAACATTATGTGTAAGGGCCAAGTAGCCGTGTACCTTAATAACATTTTTTCCTAGTCTTGCCCATGTGTAGGCTTCTTGCCATTCTTGCTTCTGCTCACAGTATTGAGACATTAGGAAGTACGCCTCGGGGCGGTCAGGGCAGACTGTCAACGCTTGAAGATACGCGTTAGTCACTGAGTGCTCTCGGTCGTTCTGGTCAGCTAAGCAGTGGGCTAGCTTGAGGAGGGATATGTAGATAATCTCTGCGTTATCCGCCTCATTTCCATACTCAACTGTTCTAAGAAAGAATGAAACTGCGGAGGCTGTTTGGTTTAATCTTTCGTATTCAAGTGCTGTCGCAAAGTTAAGCTCAGGGTTAAAAGGGTCTTGAGATAAGTCCCCAATCAGTGCTGCTATTTCCATAGGTTTCCCTCAATGCCTTCTGTTATTGCAGAGTTAACTATATTGTTAATGAGTTCCCCAGGCGTTCTAAGGATAAACGCTGCATTGTCCTGAAATCCAAAACTAATAAGAAGGTCGCCTTCATATACGGCAGCTCCTACGCAGAACTCAATATGGCCTTCCAGGAAGGTAAATGAGTTAGACAAGCCCACCATATTAAAGTCTTTGTCCCATACAACGAACCGATGTCGGTAGCGTCCATCTTTCTGTTGAAGGTAGTTCTTAAACAAATTTACTTCGTGGGTGATAGAGACATAGAAGTCACCCCAAGTAAAGACGTGAGAACTTCCTCTTTGGTCTGCGGGTGGGGGAAACGGCGGCTCTTTTAAAAGTACCTGAACAGTTGTTGATGGGTTGAACGGAGTTGAGTGAACTAGCTCAGTAGGTATAGTCCACTTGATAAAGTGGTATGGCTTGTCAATAACAGGTACCCAGTTCTTTTCACAGTAAGAGTCGTTAGCTCCTGGCGTAGGGATTCTTGTTCTCCATTGCTCGTGGACTTCCCAGTTCTTCTTATCGATAGCAATCTTGGTATATTCCATACGACCTTCTCCGTTGGTCGTCGTATCTCGTCTAACACCAATCAGGTAGTAGTCGTTATCCCATTGAACAAGACGGGCATCTTCTAAACCAACAAACTCCCACAGAGGGGCTACATCGTGAGTCATGGTCACCTTGGTATGGTTAATGACATCAAGGTTATTGTCTAAGCGCATGAGGTAGTTCTCAGTTACAAGGCGCATATCTTTCTCAGGATGCAAATAAGCAAGAGGACCCCACTTTGAAGGGAAACGCTGCATGTTCTCTGAGTGGTAGAGCGTGTAGTTAACGTGGCGTAAATTAACGAGAATATCGCCATCACTGTCAACAAATACAGATGGGTTCATCAACCCTGTGCCTGCCGTCAACCCTTTATCAATAACAAGGGGCGCAAGTTTTCCGCCATGGTCTACTACATATTTAACAAGGTTCACAAAACAAGTCTACCCCACCAGTTTCCTGATGGGGTAGTACTTGTAAGCGTGTTGCTATTAAGCTTGAGCTTCCTGCCATGAGATACGACCAAGTACTGGTTGAGCAGTTGTTGAAATGTTAGTTACAACAATTGTCAGAGTATCTGGACCGTCTGGGTAGACGCCTGTGTTGGAGTAGTTTGTTCCTCCGCCAAGGATAGCGTTACCAAGGTCACGTACCTGTGAAATATCTTGAGTACCAGTTGAGTTGGTCAAGAATCCACCAGTTGCTTCTCCACCTTGGAGGAGCATCTGAGAGCCAGTAGCACCCATTGTTGAGTAGTCAGCAACTTGAGCAAGAGACGAGTTAGGGATGTTTGTCTTACCCTGAACAACGTTCTGCCATGAAACGTTTGTGAACGAACCTGTTGGGTTGAACACTGAACCGTTAAGGAACGCCTGCACAAGTACGTTACCGACGGTGGTTCCGTACAAGCTGATGTCCAATGTGTTTAGGAGCAACTGCATGCGGTTGAGGACTTCACGAGCACCAAAACCTGCTGGGATGCTGTTATCAACAGAAGGCGCTACACGGATTGAGAAGAGAGCCTTTGAAGATGCACCGAAAAAGGTCAACGAAGCAGATGAGAGTGTCACAGCTGCGCTGAGAACAATAACAGTGCTTGATGTTACTGATACAACGTAGGTTCCACGAGGGATTGCTGTACCACCGTCAACCACAAACATACCTGGAACGATGTTGGTGTTTGCTGCTGAGAGTGTAACCGTTGTTGATGAGCCTGATGTCGAACCAGTAGCTGTTGTACCACCGTTTGGTGCCAACTGTGTTGAAGTTGTCTGACCGTAGGTGAAGAGCAAGTTCTTATCTGGTGTGTACAAGCCATCCATGATAACCGAAGTACCCCAGTGTGAAAGCAGTGGAGCGAAGGTTGGGAAGGCTAGCTCTACAGCGGTTGGAGCAGTTGCGGAGTACGCAAAGGCCTGACCTGATGTAGCACCAGCAGGAGCAGCAATAACTGTTGGGTTAGCTGTTGTAGGTGCGTTTGAGAGAACAATTGTTGTGCCTTGGATGTACTCAATCTTTGTTCCGTCAGGGAATGCTGGGCTGACGATACGCTGACCTACCTGCAAACCTGAGTTTGAAGATACTGTAGCGATGTTAGAACCCACAGCAATTGTGAGGGCAAGTGATGAGTTACCTGCTTGACCACGTGTAACACCTGTAAGAGTGTTTGAGGTTAAGCCTGTGTAGTTGATTGTTTCGTAGGTAGAGCCGTTACGGATTGTTGCAGTTCCGATGTAGCTTGAGAAGGTAGCTGAACCAGAGACCGCACCAGCGTTAGCTTGTGTAAGAGTCACTGTTGTACCAGATACAAACGCAACCTGAGTACCTGCGTTGACGTTTGTTGCGTTAACAAACATACCTGATACGATACCTGTAGCTGAACCTACAGAGATTGTGTACTGTCCAGAGGTACCTGTAGCAGTTGTTGTAGCGATTGTTGGAGTAAAGAATCCGTAGGTATTGGCTACGTTAATGGTTGTATCTGTAGTACCTACTGAAGCTGTAGTTGTTGTCGTAACAGCTGGAGAGGCAACCTCGTAACGAGCTGGCAAGTTACCTGAGCGCATGTAAGCAGTGGCGTTCTGGCTGTTGTTTGCCATCTTGTGTACGTAGGTGATGTTACCGTGGTTACCGCCACGGACACCCCAACGGATAAAGCCTGAGCCATACCATGAGTAGTCAATGTAGAACATGTTCGACTTTGTAAGGTCGATTCCCCACTCAGAAGGACCTGTGCCGTTTACAGGGTCAAGGTTCCATTGTGATTGTGGTACGCGTGTTTCGAGTGTTGATGAAACAACGACGTTCGAAGCAGTGATACCGCGATACGCAGGCTGAATTGTAGCTGAGGTATCAGATGCGATATCTGTTACACGGTAGGACTGGCCACGGATAACAATGCTCTGACCAACGGTAAGTTGACGAGAGAATGTTGTTGGGTAGTTTGTCGATGCTGTGATGGTGCTTGAACCGTTTGTTACAGTGACGCGTCCTGCAATCTGGAAGATTGATGAACGACGAACTGCCCACAAAGTCTGGCCATCGTATTCAAAGAACATACCATTCTGGTTATCGAAGACACCTAGACGGGTTACCGCACCGTTCCATGATGCAACAGATAGGTAGTAAGAACCAGATGCGTTAGCTGTAGATGGTGAAACAAGTGGAACATAGGTAAATGAGTTCAAGCCTGTTACCGCTGCAACAGCAAATGTTCCGCTGTAACCATATTCGTTTGCGCCGTAAATGGTTACTTGGTAGCCAGGCTGCAATCCATGACGTTCCTTGGTTGTGACAGTTACATATGGAGCTGAGTATGTAAGGGAGTCAATACCAAATGTAGGCTTAAGGATTGTTCCAGATGACATCTGGACACCCTTACCTGATTGATAGTGGAAATAACGACGGGTCTGACGAATTAACTGAGAGTTGTTTGAACCAGAACCTGAGTTAAAGATAACTCCGCCATCAAACGCACGTTGCAAAACTTGTCCCTGAGGACGAGTAAAGATAGACGCATAGAAAGTGGTTGTTGTTGAAGAAAGACCTGCTGTAAGGTTCTGAGAGAGAACAACAACAGTATTTTGAACGCTCTGAACGTATGTTCCAGTAGGAATACCTGAAGCAGCTACGGTCATACCAACAACCAAGTTAGCAGCAGAAGCAACCTGAATAATGTTGGTTCCTGCAGTACCTGTAGCTGTTGTGGCAGTCTGGTTAGCAGCAATTGTTCCTGTTGGAGTTGCGTTATTGTAGTAGACGAACTGTGTCGGAGAGAGAACCTGCGATACATAGAAGTTACCGTTAGGTGTGTTCGTTGTAGCAGTTGTACCCAAAACAGCAATTTCGTTACCGATGGACAAGCCGTGAGGTGTTGTTGTTGTAACAGTAACTGCTTGACCTGAGTTAGAGAACGCAGAGGCAATCAATGATGATTGTGCGTAGAAGTTACCAAAGGCAAGAAGTGTCTTGTTAGGGTCAAAGATTGTCTGAGATGCCCATGCTGAAGGTGTTGAACCCTTAGCTGAGAATGTGAACGATGTTTCACCAGGACGTGTCTCAACGACATAGTTACCAGGCACTGTAGGCGCGTAGGTATCTGTAACAGTAAATGGTGTTCCTACTGGAAGAGCAACGTTAGATGTAATAGTACCTGCAACAGTTGACTGTGTTGTGGTTGTTCCGTTAGCAATGATAAACGTTGTTGAAGATGGAACAGCAAGAACCTGAGCTGGGATACCTGAAGTGGTGTTGTAACCAGAAGGTGTGATACCTGTGATGGTGACGAACTGTCCGACATTCAAGTTGTGAGCAGCAGCTGTTGTGTACAAAGTTGTGTAGCCGTTACCCTGTACACCAGAGGCAGTTGTAGCAACTGTGGTGTTGTTAAAGTATGCGGTGATGGTCTTTGTACCAGCAGTAGATGTCTGCATATCAGAGAGCACAAGTGCGTTGTAAAGAGGTGTGATAGCAAATGGGCGGTTGTTGATAAGAGATACAGACTCCCACTTAGAGTCCTGACGAGAATACTCAAAGTCGGTATCGATAAGTGACTGAGGAGCAGATGTGCGAAGCTTACCGACTGGGTCTTGCATTTCTTCGGCAGGCTTGATGCGCTCATCAAACTCATCAATGGTGATTTGAACTTCATCGTTAGAAGACAGTGCTGAGGTATTGACATAGAGAGTAGCGACTGTGCACTCTTGGTTCCAAATGATACCGCCAACAGAGAATGTACCTGTTGCAGTAGATGCAACTGTTACGGTTGTTGCAGTTGCTGCAGTTACACGGAAGTATCCGTTAAATGCTGCAGGAGTAACACCGCTGACGTAGATGTACATACCAGGGACATAAGCACCAGTAACAGAGGTAGCTCCTTGAACATTCAAGGCGCTTGCAATGTTGGCGAATGTGAATGTTACAGAGGTGCCGTTTCCAACAGCTCCTGTAATGTTAGCTGTAAGCTGACCATCAGCGTATTGAAGAAGGCTGGTGAGCTTTGTTGAAGGGTCTGAGAAGTTATAAAGAACTTTGTTGGCGGATACGTCCGTAATAAGAACGAGGCGTTCCCACGGAACTAACTTACCAATATATAAAGTACCGACGCCTGAGGCGCCAGGGTTTAGCTGGTAGTTACCTTCCATTAATACTTTGCGTGACATGCTTAGAGAGCTCCCATCATTAAATCCATTGGCGCAAATGGATAGTTAGTTGTATTACTTGTTGTAGTCGCGCCTACAACAATTATTCCTTCAAACATGGAACCAGCTGCTGGAGCAGATGTCCAAGCAATGTTTCCGTCGTTATTAACTGCAATTGTAGCTGGCTCAGCTACAAAATAACTCATCCAAGTCGGGGTCGACATAAGGACTTTTTGCTTGACTCCGTTGAGGTAAACCTCGAGGAGACCTGGGTTGGTGATACTTACTGGGTTACCTTCATAGGTAGGAGTAAATACCCTGTCGAAGTTGTTAAATAATTGGCGGATGTTATCCAGAATGGTGACGTCTAGAGCAGCAGCCGAAGCTCCTGCAGGGCCTTGTAGACCCTGGATACCCTGAGGTCCCAGGGACGTAGTTGTAGCTTGCCAACCGTAACCAGTAAATGTCCATGTACGGTTACCGTAGGTATAGACCTGGTTTACTGTTGGGTTTAGCGGAAAGTTAATTGCCATAGTTGACAGCACTCACCTTTTCTTTGTGGACTCAGTAATCAGTATAAGCGGACAATTGCCCGCCACGAGGGTAAAGAGGAAAGTGTTTTATCGGATGTACATCTCTACGCGCATAGAGCGATTTAAGCCTGTAACGTTCTGACAGCAGTTGTAGTAGTCACCCGCAGAGGCTGTAGTTCCTGGAGTTCCTGCGTAGTTAAGGCCAATTCCACCTGTCACGTCATTTGTACCAATATATGCAACGTTGTTGGACGGCCAATACCCCTCAGAGTTCTCGTTCCAACCAAATCCCCAACGAACGTTTGCATTGCTATTTCCATAGTTACTGTAGTTAAATCCGTAAAAGTGGATATCGGTTTGAGATGAGAAGATGTTCGGACCAGCTCCAGCATTGTTCCATCCAGCGTATGTATCAGCTCTCTGAATGTACCAACCAGTTCCACCCCAGTTTTGTCCACCAGAGCCTGAGTTACCTCCTGTTGTTGGTTGACCTCCACCAAAAAGCTGTAACGCACTGATTGCTTGCCCTGAGTTAAATCCTGAGGCTGAACCAAAGCTTGGTTGGTACCACGTCCAGTTATAGCCAGATACAGATATAGAACCACCTTGGTTAGGGCTATCTGGAAAGATGGCAAGCAAGTCTGTGCCAGGTGTGTAATTAAATGTGTTGAACTTTGCGTCCGCGTTATTTCTTGTGGTGTCTCCAGGATTTAGCGTTGTTGCAGTAGTCCAATGAGGAGAGCTATATTGAAAAGTATTTCCTGTAGTAGCTTTCATAATCATCATCCAACCCCCACCAGCTACTGCGGGATTCATGATGCAATACACAGGAGTTGACTGGCTGTTGACGTTAATCCAGTAGATTCCGTCGGTTGTGTAGCCATATGCTGACTGAAGAGCTTTAGCTGAAGCACCAGGAGCAGATGGGTTTAATCCCGTTCCTGGCAATGTTCTAGCTGGCAAGAAGCCTTTATTACTGGTTCCTCCCAGCGCTCCTAATGTAGGCATTATGCGTACTTTGTGTAGGAGCCTATAACCGTATAGGTAGCAGAGGCTATTTTAAGAATAGAGAATGAATACAAGTCGATGGCGTTTGCATCTCCAGCAATAGGCGCAGAACCAAAAGCCCACTTAGGAGTAACAGCTGCTCCATCAATCTGCATAGCTGACTGGTAGTAGGGGGTCGCGCCGTTAGTTGCAAGTACTGCAATAGTAAGAGTTTGACCTATGTTCATAAGAGAACCGAGGGTTGTTCCTCCAGCAATACCTGTCACGTTAAGAGTCCAGTTACCTGTAGACGCTACTGTGTAAAACGTAATTCCGCCCTGAGTTAACACAGAGTAGTTGTTGACACCTGTTGTTAGAGCGACACCAGATAAATAAGTTGCTTCGAGCATCTGTGCAATAGAGGTTGTTCCATTAAAGAACGCAGACGTGTATTGAACGCCCGCTGTTGAAGGGTATGCTCCTTGGATTCCTTGAGTTCCCTGCAGGCCTTGCACGCCATTAATACCAATGCCGCCTTGGATTCCTTGTGGTCCAAAGTTTCCTTGCACACCTTGAATACCTTGGAGCTGTGCGTATCCAAAGCCCTGCACTCCTTGAAAACCTTGATTACCTTGGATACCTGTTTGTCCGTAGATGCCTTGGATACCTTGCAATCCTTGGAGCTGCGCATAGCCAAAGCCTTGTGCGCCAACATTTCCCTGTAGACCTTGTCCACCTTGGATTCCTTGGAAACCACGAATACCCTGAACACCAGAGAAACCTGAGGCGTTAACTTCTACCCAGAAGTAATCAACTCCATCTGTAGTCATCCATGTATAAGTAGAGCCTGAGCCAGAATCAACCCAGCGGTCTCCTACGTTAGGGCTTAGTGGCGGAGTAGCGCCAAAGCTAAGAGCAGCGTTTGGTCCCTGCAGTCCCTGCAGGCCTTGAGTACCATTTTGGCCAGCAATACCTTGTACGCCTTGGCTACCAACAGTGGTTCCTACAGATTTCCAGACAGTACCGTTCCATATCCAGCCTCGTCCGCCATATGAATATGTCTGATTAAGGACGGGGTTAACTGGAAAACTGATAGCCATTTACTCTCCCCATATCCTTAATAATTTTGATAAAAGTATACCTTTTTTAATTTATCTAACCCACACATACCCAGGAAGAGCCGTAGTTACGGCGTCGTTAGTTTGCTGCCACTCCGCAATTCCACAAGACCCTGTCCTGTTTCCATTACCAGCATTAAAACCAAATCCAAATCCAGAGTCTGAGGTATCTCCAGTATTAGTGTTGTACACATTAAAAGGCCATGACGCTACCTCATCCATCGGAGCACCAATCCATGCTCCGTTGTACGCCACTGTCGGCAAAGAGCCATTTGCGGAATCAGATATGTAAGTGTTTGCATGAGATGCTTGACCATTCCATGAACATATTCCATAAGCGTTTATATACTGCTCTTGTCCACCGCTTGCTCTAGAAAAGTTTGAACCTGATAGCATAGGAAACTGAGTTGCATTTGAGTAATCCATCGTCGCATGACCTGAAAGGCTTGGTGTTGTTGAAACTGCCAAGTATGCGTTGTTGTAGGCTGGTTGCCCATTAACAAGCTGACCTTGAATGATTTTATACATAGTATTTGTTGACGAGAAGTTCATTATAGGAGGAAAGTTACCGCCCATATTCATCATTAAATGGCTGAATGGATAGTAGTTCCATGTCCTGTATTTAGACCAAGTTCCGCTTGTGAGATTAAAGTCTGTGTCATTAAAAGTTTTATTGTCCATCCAATAACCGCTACCAGAAGGTAGGTCTGCGTTGTTAAACACCTTTAATAAAAGAACCCAATCGTTTCCGTCAATGTATGAGAACTTGCAGTAAGCCTGAAATGCAGATGGCGAGTAAGGCGTTGAAAACCAATAAACACCTTCAGTAGTTATGCCTGCAGCCCTTAACGCTGAGATAGACGAAGCAGGGTTAGCATAGTTTCCTAGTGGTGTGTGGGACTCTACACTAGAAGCAGACGTTCCTACAGTAATCATTATTAAGAGATGTCTCCAGCCACGTACCATAAATCAGAGCCTGCCTTTATCAGCGTAGCTGATGAAAAAGCTGTTCTAAGTTTTGGAGATGAGGGAGTTGAAGCATTTGAAAGAATGGTTGTCACTCCAATGCTTGCAGCCTGTATAGTTGTTTGACCAGAGCCAACTTGCATAACTGTAAGAGAAGTTCCTATTGGATACCCAACAGAGTTTCCTGTAGGTATTAGAAATGTGTTAGCACCTGCGTTGCTCATGGTAATAAAAGCGTTGCCGTCGTTAAGAATTGCTGTGTAAGTACTACCATACTGGCTATTGATTGCAAGAACTCCTGGACCAGTGGCTCCTTGAACTCCTGCAGGTCCTACAAGTCCCTGAACTCCTTGAAAACCGTTACTTCCCGAAATTCCAGAAGGTCCTTGAAATCCCTGTAATCCTTGAACTCCAAGATAGTTTCCATATGGCTCAAACCACTCGTTGCCATCAAAGATGTAAAGAGAGCCGTCGGTGGTGTTTAACCAAGCGTTACCTGCAGATACTCCGAGAGGAGCTGTTTGAGAAATATAGTAGGTTCCTTGAGTACCTGTAAATCCTTGCAGACCTTGGGTTCCTTGAAGCTGAGCGTATCCAAAACCTTGAATACCAGGATTACCTTGGATACCCTGCACGCCTTGAATTGATTGGCCTTGGATACCTTGGATTCCTTGAACACCGCTGTAACCAGAGGCTGATACTTCAACCCATGCGGTAACTCCGCTGTAGCTAATCCATGTGTACTCAGAGCCAGAGTTGGCATCTACCCAACGGTCGCCAATATTAGGGTTAGCTGGAGGAGTTGCACCAAATGCAATAGCTGCGTTAGGTCCTTGAACACCTTGTAGACCAAAGAAGCCTTGGATACCTTGAAGTCCCTGAAAACCTTGAAGGCCTTGCACGCCTTGAATTGCTTGACCTTGTAGGCCTTGAATACCTTGGAATGATGCACCTTGAATACCTTGGATTCCCTGTGTACCAGCAAAACCAGCTGGGTTGATTTCCATCCACTGAAAACCATTAGGGTCAGACATCCATGTATAAACAGAACCAGAGTTAGAATCAAGCCACTCATCGCCAATGTTTGGGTTGGATGGCGGAACAGCAGCAAAGGTAAAGTTGTGGCCATAGGCAGTGCTACTGACTGATGAGATGTTGTCCCAAGCAGCGCCATTCCACTGCCACGTCAAACCATTGTATGTGTAGGTTTGATTTTGTACAGGACTCGCTGGAAATTGTAATGCCATTAACAAAATCCTAACGCTGAGAAGTTACCTACTGAATTTATAGGAATAATTGTATTCGAATTGCCTGATGTAGCGGAGCCATAGGTATTAGTAGCCGTTATAACTACATAATAAGAAGAGTTGTAGGAAAAAGAACCAGTGGCTACAAGGGGGCTAGAAGTCCCAGAGATGGACAAAGTAATAGGTCCAGAAGAGCTTGTAGCGGTCCCAGTAAAGCTTGTTGCATTTGTGCCCCCAGTAAAGGGTATGGATATTGTAGAAGAATTAATCACAGTTACTGTTCCAATTGTTGGTGTTGTTGGGGCAGGGTTTGGTGCTTGAAGAGCATCAAGAACAGTATAAGAAGAGTTTCCACCAGGAGACCCATATATTGGGGTCCAACCAGTCCAGCCATAAAAAATATTATTTACCGCAGAAGATGTTGTTGCATATGCTGTAAAACCATATTCAAACCACTGACCTCCAGTATTCGATGTATTTACTAGGCTTGTCATATTTGTTAGACCAGTTGGCTGCGGTGCTGTACTTCCGTTATATCCTGGACTTCCCCAAAACGCTAAGACCATTCCTGAGCTTGAATTTGTAGATATGTTTGCTCCACCAACGTTATACCCTAATTTTGCAGGTAATGAAGAGTTTGAATCCCAAGGGTTTGAAACGTTGGCACCAGATACACCAAAGGCAATTACATTGGCATCATCAATACTTCCGCTTACATTCAATGTTATAAGCCCACTAAATGGGTTTGTTGCTACTGCCCACCAAAGTTCTTGTTGCTGTGTTCCTGCTGTAGACATGCCAGAGTTATCATATGCCCAACGTCTTTGAAATGTAAGTCCAGATGCTGTAACACTCGTAACATTTGCATTATTTACACTTGGATACTCCCCATGCCAATAAACCAAAATAATATCATTACTAAATGATGTAGTTAAACTTACAGATATTGATTCTCCAGCAACAGTATTTGGGCTACTAATAGCTGAGCCTGTACCATCAATTGCAAGTGCCATATTAAGCTACCGCCACACAACGCCATTTAGAAGTTTCAGTGTTATAAAAGAATCCAATATCAATACGGTTAGTGCCATTAGTAGCAGTAGGAAGCGGAATAGTAGAGGCCTCAAATGAAGCGCTCCAAGAGATGCTAATAGTTCCAGTAGCTGTGATAGAAACTCTTACAGTCTGCCCGTCTACAGGTGTTCCTGTAAATGCTATTCCTGTTATGTTTGCTGATTGGTTAGTAATGTGCATTACGTTATAGCTATTAATG